>OLWK01000010.1_pt1 | contig 198513 bp, 248 predicted proteins | sample 1674141 | NCBI WGS metagenome assembly OLWK01 (sample SAMEA103958148, study PRJEB25191) | human gut metagenome | reverse complement strand
CGGCGCAGCCGCACCGGTCTGGGCGAGCCGGGGCGGCCCATCGGTGCTATGCTGTTTTTAGGGCCTACCGGCGTGGGCAAGACCGCACTGGCGCGGGCACTGGCGGTCAGCTGGTTCGGCAGCGAGAAAGCACTGCTCAAGTTCGATATGTCGGAGTATCAGGAGCAGCACACCGCCGCCCGGCTGCTGGGTGCGCCGCCGGGCTACCTTGGCCATGACGAGGGCGGTCAGTTGACCGAGGCTGTGCGCCGCCGCCCGTACAGCGTGGTGCTGTTTGACGAGATCGAAAAGGCGCACCCGGACATCCAGAATATCTTGTTGCAAATCTTGGAGGACGGTCAGCTGACCGATGCCATGGGCCGCAAGGCAGATTTCCGCAACACCATCGTGCTGCTCACCTCCAACTTGGGCGCACGGTTCCTGGCGGGGCAGAACGCGCCGCTGGGCTTTGCTGCCGGGGCAGAAGCCGTGTTTGAAAAGCAGTCCGCGCAGGCTGTGGAGGAAGCTAAAAAGTGGTTCCGCCCGGAGCTGCTGGGGCGGCTGGACGAGGTGATCGTGTTCCGCCCGCTAGCAGAGGAAAACCTTTGCGCCATTGCAGAAAAAATGCTCTGCCAGCTGGAGCAGCGCGCCGCCCGCAGCGGCTACCGGCTGCGCCACACCCCGCAGGTGGGGGCGGCACTGGCGGCCCGGGCGCAATCGGCCTACGGTGCGCGGGAACTGCGCCGTCAGGTGGACAGGGCGGTGGAGCAGGCACTCGCAAACCGCATTGCTGCCGGAACTGCCTGCGTAGGGCAGCACTGGACAGCAGACTGCGCCGCCGATGGCAGCATCGTTTTGCGGGAGGATGAGACCATAACCCTATAAGAAAATAGCGTTTTTGCTTGCAACCGGCACGGTTTTCGACTATTATAGAGGAAATAGAGTTACAACAGGGAGGACCCCGATGCACACGCTGTTTCTTCTGAACCCCGCAGCCGGAAAGGCCGACTGTACCCGCACCCTGCCGCAGCAGATCGCGGCAGCTGCTGCCGGTGCCGGGCTTGCCCCGGAGGACTACACCATCCGCGTCACCACCCACGCAGGCCACGCCCGGGAACTGTCCCGCGCAGCCGCCGCTGCCGCCCAGAAGGCCGGGGTGGAGCTTCACATTTTTACCGCCGGTGGTGACGGCACCTTCAACGAGGCGCTCACCGGCGCTCACGGCTTTGACAAGACCGCCGTGGGTTGCCTGCCCTATGGCAGTGGCAACGACTTTCTGCGCACCTACGGTACAAAGGAGGAGTTTCTGGATCTGGACGCCCAGCTGGCCGGCGGGGTGGTGCCCATCGACCTGATGCGCACCAGTCTGGGGCTTTCTGCCACCATCTGCGCCGCCGGTCTGGACGCACAGGTGGCCTACGGCATCCCCAAGTTCCGGCGCATCCCGCTGTGCGGCGGCGAGGCAGCCTATGCGCTGTCTATTGTTCAGCAGCTGTGCGGGCATATCGGCCGCAGGGTGGAGTACGTCATTGACGGCGAGGTGCTGACCGTGGACTGTCTGATGTGCGCAGTGTGCAACGGCCGCGCCTACGGCGGCGGTTTTATGGCCGGGCCGGAGGCACAGCCGGATGACGGCTGGCTGGATGTGTTCATCGTGCGCAAGGTCAGCCGCCGGGTCATTGCAAAGCTGCTGATGCTGTACAAAAACGGCCAGCACTTTCAAAACGGCCAACTGACCGAGGCTGCAAAGCCCTACTTTATTTATCGCCGCGCAAAATCGGTCAGTCTGCGGGCAGCAGATGGCCGTGGGCCCATCATTGCCACCGTGGACGGTGAGTGCGCCCCTTGCAAGCAGGTGTCGGTACAGGTGCAGCCGCTGGCAGGCCGCGTGCTGCTGCCGCTGCCCGCCTACCAGCGCTTTACCACCAAAAAGGCGGGCGTGAAGTAAAAAATAAATCATCAGATCCAAACAAGGCCGCTGCACATTGTTCCGTGCAGCGGCCTTGTGTTTTGCTTATTGTTTTGCAAGGCGCTGCCGTACCCGGTGCTCCAGCGCCTTGTAAAAGCTGCTCAGGCAGAGCGTGAGCAGATATACGGTCAGGGTCCAGACCACAGGATGTACCGTAAGGCTGAACTTGTCCGCAGTCCACTCCATATACCGGATCAGCACCTGATGGATCAGAAAACCGTAAGGGGACAGCCCGGCCATCCACAAAAACGGCTTTGCGGAAAGCAGCCGGGAAATGATTCCCTTGCCCACGGCAAGCAGCCAGACCAGCAGCACCGCAGAGGGTGTGAACAGCACGTTGTACCGGAAGTCCACCGCGCCCAGAACCCCCACCTGCTTGGCGGCGATAAACAGGCAGCCGCCCGCAAGCAGCACAGCAGCAAGCTCCAGCAGGGAGAAAGCACCGCCCGGCAGGCCGCTCTCCTGTTTGCGGCTGTGGTAAAGGCACCCCATACAGCAGCTGATGGTAAAATCTCCCGCCCGGAACACAGGGCACAGATAGGTCAGGTAAAAGGCGGCCTTTCCGCTGAGCCCGGCTTTCCAGACCGCAAGGGAGAAAAGACACTGCACGCAGAAGATCACGACGGCAATGCAACGCAGCCTGCGGACATCGGCCTTTTTCAGTACGGCGAGAAGCGGGGGAAAGATGGCATACAGAAAAGCCTGTACCGAAAGATACCACGCCACTCCGTTCAGGCAGAACCAGAAACGGCTGGAGGGAATCCATGTTTGCAGCAGAAAAATGCTTACAACAAGCTGCGCTGCACAGGAGAGCACCCCGCGGGCAGAGGGCTGCGCCAGAAGCCCCTTCAGCACAAATAACAACGCGGCAGCCATCATTATAAGGTGCAGCGGGTACAGCTTTCGTATTTTTTTAAGAGAGAAAGCTATGGCAGACCGCAGTCCCGGTGCTGTGCGCGGGCGGTCGTAATAGTTGCAGGTCATCAGAAAACCGGACAGCGCCACGAATACCGTGATCGCCCACGGCCCCAGCCACGGTGCCCCGCAATGGGAGAGCACCACGCTCAGAAATGCGACTGCCCGCAGCCCCTGCAAAGATGAGATCAGCTTTTTGTCTGTCAAAGTATCCTCCGTTCTGCCGCAAAGCGCGTCAGCTGTGTTTTTGTAATGCGCTATAAGTATAAAAAAGACGGCGCGTCCTGTCAAGAACACACCGCTTTTTTGCGTAGTAGGGTGCGATTTTTGGACGTCATAAATTCTTAACAAAGAAAAATTGCAAAACCCCTTGATTTTTAAAATAATAACGTTAATTCGTAAATAAAATTGCTGAAATCGCACTTACTACACCACTACTACACCAATTCTGAAACCGAGCTATAAAGTATAATCGTCAAATCCGATTTTGAGTCTTAAACCAAAGAGCTTTGATGTGACAATCGTTGCTCCCACAAACGATGTATAAAATTGAAAATCGCATTTGAAACAATATGAACCAAGGCGTCTGGACACTCTCCAGCGCCTTTTTGTTATAAAAGTAAAACGCTAAAAAATGGGGTACTGGTCCAATTAAGGATCAATACCCCATCTGTTTTTATTCTGCTATTGAGTCTAACACGGCGTTGACAACATCCAGTCCAATCTGTCCGGGAGCACTTGAGTCTCCAGCGCTGGCAAAAGTCATGGCAGAGCCAAAGACCTCCCCACATAACCTGCTGGCAACACCAAGCTTACTCATGCTGATTGTGATAATAGGAGTAGCAAAATATTTATTTTTCATTTCAACCGTAGCGGCCAGTAAAGTCAATACATCCGTGCTGTCGTGCGGCATAACTGCTACTTTCGGTAAATCAGCTCCGACCTGTTGCATTTTAACCATACGAGAAATGAGCTCATTTTTATTAGGCGTCTTTTGAAAATCATGGCTTGAACATATAACCACAACTCCAGAAGAATGTGCATTGTCTATCAGTTCACGAACATCATCTCCAGCTGTAAAGAATTCAATGTCGATAAGGTCTGCACAGTCAGTATCTATTACCATGTTGATGAAATCTAAATATTCTTTGTGGGTCAAAGACACTTCTCCGCCCTCTGCCTTGGTACGAAATGTCACAAGCAAGAGCTTGTCTTTCAATGCCACACGAAGTTTTTGCATGCAAGATACCACAGAATGTGCATCCATGCATTGTTCAAACCAATCAACACGCCACTCCACGCAGTCAATACGAAGCCTTGAAAACTCAAATGCGCGTTCTAAAATTTTTGCTTCAGTTGTTTCAACGATTGGGATTATGACTTTAGGTCTACCTTCCCCAATATGACAGCCACGAACAACAATAGACATGATATCTCCTCCTTGGAATAATAATATCAACGTCCATTCCTGTTGTCAACCAGTTCAATATCGCTCGGTTCAACATAACCCGATACATTTACTGAAATTGGATACTTGCCAATGCGGCTTTCAAGATTTGTCACTCGATAACGACCATTGACTAGTTTTCCATCATATATAAACCATTCTCCCCGGCGGCGCATACCGCAGTGAGTCTGGCTGTTTGAAAATAATACTCCATCTAATTTAATTTTATCTCCTGCATGAAATGTATTCTGGTTGTCTGCCATCAAAACGAACTCCATGTTGCCATTCCGCAGATGCCGTCAGCAGCCAATCCATGTGCTTTCTGCCATTCTACCAGCTTAGCTTTTGTACCAGCACCAAAGATGCCATCTGTCTTCAAGCCTAAATGCCGCTGCAATACGGTCACAGCATAAGACACGCCGCCAGTGCAGTCCTTAGATCCCTGACGAATCGTGGGCATGATTTTACTCACGACCTGATATGCAGTACCACTTTTACTGACCCAGCGACTATGAGTCTCACGCACATCAACATGAACAAAGCCACCCGTCACCTGTGCTCGACTATAATAGCCAATACCGCCATGCTTCTGGAAGTAGGGGAGGGAGGCTACGTATAGTGCAATACGAATTGGGTCAACACCGTTGATGTGAATATCCGCTGCTGTGCCCAGACAATGCTGACTACGAGAACTGCCACCGATTGAAATGTTATATGCAGGAGTACGGTAGGCAGAGCTGATTAGAACCGGCTTTCCAAAGTGGTCACGAATCTGCTGCAGAGTCTCTACCAGCTCAGTTGCTACCTTGAACTCATCGCTCCGGTCATTGCAAGCAAACTCATAGGCACAGAAGTTCTTGGACAGCTTCTTATTCCAGTCCTTCTTCATAGAATATGTAATAATGCTCATAGAGCTACACCTTCAATCCTTTTTGAGTTCTGCATTGATCTTCTCGTTCTGGATGTCCATCTCCTTAACTGCGGCCTCAATCATCATCTCGATAGTAGGAGTAATCTTGATATTCATTTTCTCCAGCGCAGCAATAACATACTTCTTCTTGTCAGCTTTCTGAATTGCACCAGTAACGCCCAACTTCTCAGCGGCACGCACAGCCATCTGGACGATCTTGTACATACCGATCTGCTTCAGGTATGGGATGCCATAGGTCATAAATGCAGTGCCAGCAACAGTGATAACCAGCTTCACAATAACAGAGACAATCTCATTAACAATACTTGCCATAGTAATACCTCCTGTTTTGAATAAAAAATAAAGCCCGGCACACACGTACCGAGCTATGTATTAAATGTCTTTTAGATTTTGTCCGTCAATCAGGTAACTTTCAAGAGCAGCCTTAGCTTCCTTCATGGGGTCGATAGCATTACCATCAATACCGTGACTGAGTAGAGCCAGTAGGGCTTTCATCATAACATTGATACCATGTTCACTCTTATTTACACGCTGTTCCACGCCAGCGATTTTTCGTCCATGGTCTTCAACTACGATGTCCTGTTCCTTCTGGTGCTCTTCAATGGATAAAAGCTTGGAGCGATATAAATCCAAAGTCTCTTTATCATTCTTGAGCTTGCGGTCGATATCTTCCAAATGCTTGTCATGTTCAATCAACTTCATGTTCTGTTTCGTGTCGGGCTCTTTTGCCTTCTTGATTGCATTTACAATAACGACAACAGCAGCTGAAATAGCCGTAATGCCACCAGCAATACTTAGAATCATTTGCCAAAGCTGTTCTATTGTAAAGCTGATAACACCCGGAGCGTGGGATGGTGCGGCAGTTAACAAACCAATCATTTCATCACCTCGATTCTGTATTGACAAAAATTTCACACTATGATAAAATAGGTATGTCAAAAATTCATCGAGCGAATTTGTGACGTCCTATCTTTGTATAGGTGTGTGGCGGGAGAGCTCTGGGTGTAACAGCCCGGAGCTCTTTCTGTTTTTATATATACTTTTAGTTTGTTTACTGCTTCGGCTTACATACCTTACTCCAGTGATAGTGTGGCTTGTCCTCGTGAAACATGATATAGCGCATCCAGTCATCTACATAAATGCACAACAAGGCAAGGAAAAACCATAGCACAGTAAATGGCAGGCAGATTTGACCAAGCAGATTGAATGGTAGGGAAGAGTAGTCCCAGATGTGTAAACCCATCATCAGATTCAATGGAATGCCGACAACAAGCTCCATACCAGTCACAAATAACGCACCGACAAAACCCTGTTCCCACATGGGCATTTCCCACGGAATATAATTGTTCAACCCACCAATGACCACAAAGCAAATGCCGCCTACTACAGCCATAGTCCAGTGTGAGTGACCACGCCATAAAATCTCGATGCAATAATAAAGCGCTCCTCCTATCAAAAAGAGAAGCGCACATTTCAATAATTCTTTATACTTCTTTACGATTTTGCTCATTCAGCGGCCTCCTTCTGCCCGGCGGTCTCAAGATATTGCTTCAGAACAGGGTCGTAGTTGATTTCAATTGCGTTCAGCTCTTCCATTGTAGTACAAGCCTTGATAGCAATTTCTAATTCCTGCTGACGCGATACAAAGGGTTTTACATATGTACCGATTGCCAATGCAAGTGCAGCCAGTTCTTCATAAGTCCATTCTACACATTCGTCGCCGGTTGAGTTCCATGTCAGCTTGAACGGTTGCCCGGCGGATGCAGAAATTTGATACAGCGCCAAATTCGAAGTCAACAATGCCTGTTTTTCACTGGTAACACTGTAGTACTTTCCATCGGACCATTGAAGCGGATGCGAGGCTAGATATGCGGAGAGAGCAGTCTTAGACTCAGAAATTTTATTGTTTTTGATTGGTTCCAAACTTTGTTCTTCACTTGGAACAGTTCCGTCCGATACGACTTCGTAGCAATCTTCTTGTTCCTTAACAGTCCACAATTCTTCACCCGGTTTTGCTGCGGCATTGTGATTACTCAGTTCTTCAACCATTGATGAATACAACTCACACTCTTCTGTCGTAATTATTGGTTTAGATATCTGATATCCAATTTTTATTTTTTGATTCAATTGTATTCACCTCATTTCCATCGACCAATTGCAATATAAGAGTTTTCATATCCACTCCATTCAACACCAACTGTAAAACCAGTAGTCGTTCTATTATTTATGTTCAACCAACAATAGCCGCCACTAAAGGCTATAGCATAATTTATATCAGCAAACGGAAGTAAGAAAGTTCTGTTTCGAGCGCTTTTCATTGTAAACCAGCAAATCTGTACTCCGTTACCAAAACGAACTGCACCAAAATAACCATCGGTAGTAACCTTTGTTTGGAAATCGACAGTACCATTTCCAGCCGTCGTAGCATAATTCACATTAAAATTGCTCGGATTATATACATACATATCACCAGAGTCATTGCCGCCCCATAGCCATGTGGGTTGACCTTTCTGACCAGACCAGTGGAACTTCATATATTTATCATCATTATTCAAACACTGGGCATTTGTAGCCAATCCCGCACTCGTAGCATAATTCACACTTTTATTTTTGTCCGCAGTATTATCTACGTTACCAAGCCCAACCTCAGCCTTGGTGTAGCTTGGTTTTGTAGCTGCTTTGGCCCATGCATATACATCACTTGCAGGCATAGAACTTGGAAAGTCCGTTATTTGGGACTTTTTGTGCGTATGTGAAATAGGAGCTTTACCATCAATTAATGTTTTCAAAGCTTTACCCTGTGCAGCACTAAGGCTCTGATCTGTACTATCACTTGTCAAATTATTCTGGATTCCGCGCCATGTGTTTGTATCAGTAAACTTAGCATCCGCTGGGACACTCTTAGCGATTGTGTATCCAATTGCAACGGGCTTACCACCAGAGAAGTAGACGGGTTGATTATTAGAACCAGCATTAGAGGAAAGTTTTGTAGCTGTTGTAGCGTTTGCTGCATTCGTTGCGTTCGTGGCATTTGTAGCGTTCGTGGCATTGCCCGCCCTATTAGCATAATTAACAGACTGACTACCGATAGTAGCGCTTGTAATGATAGTGCCGGCTTGAGCGGGGAGATAGACTTGAGAAGTCTCGTTTTTGCCAGCATTATATTTCGCGTCAGTTGAATAATTGAAAATCAGACTCTCATTTCCGCCAAGGTTACCCATAGTCCAGTAACCGTTCTTTGTCGCCATAGCAGCAACGGCACCATAAGAACTATCACCCGCATAGCTACTTTTTATTGCAGCGCGATCTCTATCACCAATCCAAGACCCGCCAGTGGATTTCGTAATTTGACCACTCATCGTGCCACCGATAAGAGGTAGATAATTCCCCAATCCAATCCAACTCTTCAGAACATCCTTAGACACATCTTTGATTTTTGTACCATTGTCTGTGTAACCTGCAATATAATTTAAATTTTCTGCAGTCAGGCCAGCGCCACCGAAACCAATCTTGATAGTTCTATTAGCGTTGTTGTAGTCTTTTACACCGTTGGAGGTTGTCGCGCTATCAGCAGTACCGGAACTTGTGGCGTACTTGACCGATTTGTTTGCGTCGGCCGTGTTATCCACATTGCTAAGACCTACTTGTGCTTTTGTATGAGTATGTGAAGCTTTTGCAAAAGTTCCTGTTGACATCGCCTTTATCTTCTTGCCATCGGACGACCAAGCTGCGAGCCATGAACTACTGTTTAAATCAACAGAACCGCTCCATTCGGGTGCCACTCCATTTGCACTTCCTGCATTCGTTGCATAATCAGCTGAGCTTGCATGGTCGGCATTTGGGTGGTAGTTTTCAGTATAAAGTCGATTCCATCCATTCCATTCCGTTGAGCCATTTCTCCAATAAACGCCGGTGTTGTTGAATGCTAATTCGTGTGAATTACCACCAGACGAATCATTCCATCCACGAAGACCTAATAGGTACGAATATGTATCAGAAGACGGAGAGTTGATTTTGCTATTATCTTTTAATCCTTGGAAAATGAACGTATTTCTATAATCATTCGGCGTTGTGTTAGTATTTCGGTTGTCTGCTACCGTTGTGATACTATAATGAGAATGATTTGCGGTAGCAAATTGATTTTTATTTACAGCACGAAGTTCCTCACCATTCCATCCGGCAAGCCATGAATAATCTCCATAATTAAGACCACTCTTTGAATAAGCAATTTTAATATTTCTGCCATCACCACTATCTTTAATGATGTTGTGTGTATGATCTATATTGCTTTTCCCGGAGAGTTTTGTGTTCATCTCACTTTCAGTATAATACCTGTCGTCATGAGTATGTCCACTCGCAGCATAACTGCCTTTAGGCTGATATACGCCATCTGTCTTGCCTTTGATGTAGTTCCATATTGAACTCATAGGACGACGTACATATTGATTTTTGTTGGCTGCTGCTACTGTTGTGTGATTTGCCCATTGTGTAATAATCAAATCATCGTCTACAGGAGCAGCCGTCCCTGAGTCGAGCTTATTGATCAAATCGTTTGCGCCTGCCCGTGTATTATCTGCTTTCCCGCTAAGCTTGCCATCCATCTCGGACTCAGTATAGTATCTATCATCGTGGCTGTGACTTTTCGGAGCGAACTTTTCTTTCAGCTTGCCCCACAGATACTGTAAGCCAGCATAATCTAAATATCCCATAATCGACCTCCTGTCTCAGTAAAAACTGAAATCAGCTTGCCAAAACAGTGTCGATTTCAGTATTTGTGATCTTTGTAATAGTAAAAATTTCGCCCAACGCGTCCCATGCAGAACCATTCCATGCATAGTTCATACCATTGCCAACGTCATACACGTCACCAATGGTCTGACCGCTCGTGGGCAGCTTGTCCGTAGAAGCGACGGAGCCCTTATAACGATACATTGCGGTAATATCACTCTTGAGTGCATAAGTGCTTGCCGCGCCAAATCCATCTAGCTTTTGTTTATCGGCAGTACTCATCAGGCCGTGGACGCTCTGTGTTGCGTCATTGTATGTTGTATTGGTTGGAGTAGCCCAAATACCATCGCCACGCAGATATTGACTCTGCTTGCCAGCCGCCGGGGCAGGAACCAGACCAGAACCACCAGCAGCCGAAGCAGTAGCGGCTTTAAAATCAGAATAAGTAGTATTATAGTCGGGTCCCCAAGTAGCAGAACCATCACCACTCCATCTTAGAATTTGACCAGACTGACCGCCAGCCGGAATATGTTTATTGCCAGCAGAAGTCGGGTGTGTATAGTTGTTTGCGTTTGCAGCAATACCATCCAGCTTTGCTTTATCTCCGGCGCTCATCAAGCCAGCAGATCCAGAGGTTGCGTTGTTATAGGTTGTATTTAATGGGGTTGCCCATGTACCATCGCCCTTCAAAAACTGACCAGCATTATTAGCAGCAGGGGCGGGGACAAGGCCTGAGCCACCGGCTGCGGCACTGGTTGCACCCTTAAATGCACTATAAGTTGTGTTGTTATCAGCGCCCCACTGTGCTTCACCATCTTTACTCCAACGCAGAATCTGACCAGCAGAACCACCAGACGGAATATGCTTATTACCAGAACTTGTCGGGTGAGAATAATTGTTTGCGCCAGCCTCGATACCAGCCAGCTTATTCTTTTCGGCGGCAGTAAAATCATTGGAGGACAGCCCCTTGCCTTCGACTTTATCAACCTTGTCATTTAGCTTTGCCTTTATCTTTTGCCAGAAGTAAAGCAGGCCGTCATAATCTAACCAAGCCATGTGTTTCCTCCTTTATGTTGAAAGTATCTTGTCTATATCTGAATTCGTTAAAGCCTCCATGTACATAGATGGATCGCCAGTATTCACAACCAACTCGCCATTCTCATCTGTCATAACGGTGGTAATACCCGTGCCCTTGATGGATACAGAACTTTGTTTTGCACCATCCAGCGTAATTTTTGCTTTGCCATTAAGTGCGCTCTTATTTGCACCTAGTGAGAAATTGTTGTCGTTTAACAGTGTCCAGTTGCCGCCCAAGTACGCATACAGCTTATCAGGTTTCAGATAATAGATTTTTTCGGCTAGAGGAGCCAATGGTAAGTCGCTCACAACCTCTAAATCGCTTCCGATTTTTACGTGAGCCGTAGCAGTATCTCGATAGGCGTTTCCGGTGTCAAGGCAGACAATAAGCTGTCCGTCGATCACTGGAGTCTTGTCGAGTTGAGATTGTGCAATCTCTAAAAGTGATAATTTTGACATCATGAAACTCCTTTTCGATAAAAATAACCCCACACTCTATTACAGAGTGCAGGGATTTATGTTAGATTATTATGTCTCAGCGTTCGCGCCGGAATCATCAAGAGCCTTCCAAGTCAGAGCCCCTTCGACACTCTTGACGCGATTGTCCATAGCAGTATTCAAACCGTCTGCATAGGTTTTAGCAGCATCGCGAGCGGCATCCGCCTTTTTAGTAGCATCAGCAGCAGCGGCAGAAATTACTTCTGATTTCGCAGCAGTCAGTTCATCCTGAGACACTTTTGCATTCCAAGCTTTGCGCTCTTCGGCGGTAATGTGCACCACAGCATCCTTGGAATGACCGTCTAGCTGGTCTTGCACCTTCTTGATCTTTGCGTCAGTCTCAGCCTTGGTATAAGCATCAGGCACAGCTACATACAAGCCATCATCTTCAATTGTGATAGAGTTATTGGCTTTTGCAGATACGCGCACAGCGACACTGATTTTATTGTCGTCAGAAACGGTCACGGTTGCAGTAGAAGTTGCAACACCAACATAAATATCAATCAGAGAGCCAACAGGAATCTTAATTACATCACCACTAGTAATGGTCAGCTCAATATTTTTATCTTTTGTATTGTAAGTTCCGCTAGTAACAACTAAGTCCTTGCCAAGCGCAATCGTCAGGGTGTCGCCGCCAAATACAGGCAGCTTGATAGTGCGAGTTTCTGCATCATAAGTAGGCTCATGGATAACACCGGTCAGGGTGGTGGTAACAGGTTCGTCACCCTTTGCCACACTCAAAACGCCAGCATCGTAGGTAACATCTGTAACAAACTTACCTTTAATACCTTCCACCGCTGCAACCTTGGCATTAACATAGTCAGCGACAGCCTTGGTGGTCGGAATATCATCGTTGGTAGCATCTGCAGGAATCTGAGTAACGGTTGTTTTGTTCAGCTGCACAAACTCCACACCATTCCAAATATGCATGGTGTAGTCTGTCATGCGGAAATAAATAATGCCCTGCACCTGACCCGCTGCGGGCAGGGAAGACACCATCTTAGTGCTCTTAGTGTACTCAGTTGTACCCTTAAACAATTGCAACGTATCGGTCGTAAAGTACAGTGTATCCATGTCTTTTGGAGCAAGGGCATCGTACCGTGCTTTCGTACCATACGCAAATTTTACTTGTGCCATATTTTTCCTCCTTATTAGAATTCAGTCCATTGGAAATTTGTAGATTGAGTTTGAAAAGGCTCGACGAAGAATCGACCTGACTCCGCGCTTTGCTGCACGACCCACGGTTCATATTTGTCGTCTTTGCCTCGTATCATTACGGTTTGACCTGCATAAGTCGCATCATTCTGGTTGATTGCCTCATTTGCCGCCGGAATACTATCAAAACAAAGCGTCCGAGGCGCTACCTTTTGAATAGATAAGTCGTCCCGGACGTATATGAATTCTGATGTGTCTTTTGTGATAATAAGGTCTTTGCCATCAATCAACCCAAGCGCAATCGCGGCTTCTACGTCTTTTGCGTTACCGTAACCAAGCTTCGAGTATTTGTATGCCATTCTTTTCACCTCGCTTTAAACGATGGTTAGAATGGGACAACACGCATACTACCATCTTCAGTTTCCACAGTTTCAGTTGTGATTTTAATAGCGTTACCAATGGGTTTGCCCTCGGAGGTAAGCTGAATACGATGCTCTTCATCGTAAGTGATGTTATCAGCCTTATTAGCCAGACTGGTATTGAACCGGTCAGTCATTGCCTTATTCAGAGCCTCCAGTGCGATAATACGCTGGTCGAGCGTGCTCAGTGCTTCATCGGGGATCAAATCAGACCACTTGCTGATAGGAATAATATGTACAACGCCGGGGCCAGCCTTACGCACGCGCTGAATCGTCTGTCCTTCAGAGTCCATCTCGACATGAACAAAGGTCAGCTGGAACTCAATGTCGCCAGCCTCACTAGTCAGACCTGTATCAAAAGGCAGAAGATATTCCAACCGATTCTTGTACAAGTCTTTTGACTTTTGTAGAATCTCAGTTTTATAGCGTTTGCTCACAGGTAAAACGTACTCCAGCATAACTGTATAGTCACTAATATCTACACCTTTATAGGTCTGATCGGCAAGAAAGTGCAAATTATCCACCAGCTTGCTCCGCTGCATGATACGTTCAGTCAGACTCGCTGTGACACTGTTATCCTCGTTAATTAAAAAGGTATACATATCACACCTCCTTTCCGTTCACAATGTACAGGTAATCATCCAATGAGATCTTCTTGCCCTCAAGCAAGTTCTCCACAAATTTGTCCTGTACCATTCCATTCTTATAGAGTCGGTGCATACTCTCGACGAACTCAGTGAAAATCTTCTCCATCACAGTAGACCTCCTTGAATTAACGTCAACGTATAAGCATCAATAATGGCTTCAGGAGTTGTACCTCCCAAGGCCATGATTTGGTCATATTCATATTTGTCAATCGGCTCAAGCGTTACAGTGTCATATTCCGGAGATGGAATCAGGTAATAGCCTTCAACGTGCCAGATATACTTGCCGTTGCTGCTAATAATACCCTGTGCGTCATCTTCGGTGCAATTCACCATGATATCATGCTTGGGCTGATACTTTACAAACTGAAGGCGGTCAAGAGCATCGATCACTCGACCGTCTTTAAGTACCTTATAATACACTCTCAACACCTCCTTAAATGCTGAACATCACGGTTACCCCTAACTGCTCAGAGGGATAATGGAAGCCATACAGCTCACCAGTTTCCTCAACTGCATAGAAGTATCCGTCATAGGTCGCAAACGGGCTGCGCAGCCAATACTTTGTTGCCTTACCCTCTGCATTGTGCTTAACGCGAGAATCATTGCCGGTCATGTAGCTGATTGTTTGACCTTCGTAAACGTAAGGCTCATCAATCATCGAAGAGCTTACTTCAATCGCAGATGGAATGAAGAAATAACAATCCGAGGTTACAATTTCCTTACTCTTATTTCCGGCAGAACTCGGTACTTTGACCTTTTTGATAAGCTGTTTCCAACCAATCGGCAAAGCATCAACCAGACGAGAGTCAAGATACTCACGCAGAGAAGTACTGCCCCAACCGCCAGCATTGTTAGAAGAAGAACTCAGTACCATGTCCTGACCCAGCGTATCCTTCTGCAAGAATGTCATAGAGCAACGCTTGTTGGAATTGTCGCTCAAGTAGTAGTTCTTAAAGCTTGCTACCTCAACAATCAGGTTATCGTGTGTCCATGCGGCCAATTCGCGACAAGCAGCATCGCCAAGGTCTGCGTACCAAAGCTTAGACCAATAAACCGTACCTTTAGCGTGGCGCTCGTAAGCACCATCGTCTGCTTTTGCACATCCAAATACCAGAGTGGCATTCGTCTTTGTGGAGCGAGTACGAGTGATCTTTGTATAGTTCAGTGCAGAACCATAGATATTAGAGGAATAGACATACAGTGCGTTATCACCCTTAATGTGCCGGATAACAGTCATATCGCGAGAACCGGCAGCGACACCATTTGCAGAGTCAATACCCCAAGTCATCTTGACGCCAGTTGAGTTCCACAGACGGATACCATTCATGCCGTTCTGCTCAAAGCACTGCATCAAAACAGTGTTATTTGCATTTGTGACATCCATCTTGTAGTCAACAGCCAGCACAAAATCTCTGTCCTCTTCAAACAGCTTGAGGTCGGTATCAATGTAGTTCTTGCCATCAAACACCTGCGGTTTACTAATAAGAACCTTTTCAGTGATGTCCTCATAAGAGAAATCGTTGCCAAGCTTGATGGAAACTTCATCCTTTGGCGTGGCAACATTCTGCTCAACGCCAACCTTGTTCATCGCATAAATTTCAACAGGGCGAAGCTGACCGATTTCCTTACCGTCAAAGTAGGTAGAAGAATACTCGCAGCTATCATAAACAGCATTGATATCCTTATCGCCGGTGACGTAACCACCTTTATCCCAGCCACTGAACAGGTAATACTTAAAAGCAGTTTCCTCAGAGGTATAAGTCGGAGTATCGCCGTCATACAGCACCATAGAGCCATACGGAGCAACAGTTTCCTTCAACACAGCGCCACGGTTCATATAGCGGACAGTATACTTACGCACAGATTCGGTATAAGTTGCAGTGACAGTCTGATTGCTAAAAACAGTCGTAAACTCGGTGTCCCAGCCACTGAAAGTAAAGTCCGTAGAAATCGTACTTTCGGCAGTAGGTGTCGGAATCGGGTTCTCTTTACGTGTAACAGGATCAACGGCCTTATCACCCTTATCAATGTACTGTTCATCAAGTACCGTACCGTCCTTATTTACGAACGTCCACTTAAACTGCTGAACCAGAGTGTTATAAGTGATATTCAAATCAGGCCACTGTGCCGTAAACTCTGCCAGCTGACGCTCACGCATAATGGGTACATGGACGCTGCCCTCGATAACAGAATGATCAGTGTTATAACCATTTTCATCCAAGCCGGTCATCTTTAACAGACGATCCAGCAGGGAAGTATCATCCAACTGCCAATCAACGCCAGTCAAACGCACACGGTTCAAGTTCGTGCACTTTGTCAGCATTCCAATCAAGTCGATAGTCGGGCACTTTTCGACAGTCAATGTGGTGATATTCTTATAATCTGTAACCTTCAGGTCTGTCAGATAATTCAGGTTCTTAGCGCTCAGACTTGCGATCGCAGGCAATTCAGCTTTTCGAATCTTGCCACCCTTAGCAAACGCGACGCCGGTAATGCCAGAGCCGCCAGCATAGAACTCTTCCAGATTCGTACAGCCGGTCAGACTGATGGATTTCTTCAGGTTCGGCACGTTCTGCAGGTTCAAATGCTCAAGCAGTGTATTGTTGCCAACTGCAAAGTCAGTCAGATTCGTATTCTTGTAGCCCTCGGCGGCAGAACCAATCTTCAGGTCAGTCAATTTTACGCCGTGGCTGAAATCAACATAGCCGGGATAGAAACCAGAAATATCGCCAATGCTCTGGATGATAGAAGCGTTGTAAACATAAACTTCTGTATCATTCATAGCTGCAATCGGGCACTGAATCTCGTAAGTCTGACCGCGCTTACCACGCACCTTCACAGGGTTAGAACCATACCGTACAGAGACATAAGTGTCGGCATAGGGGACAATATGGAAAGTGCCATCGGGTTTCACACCTGTCCAGTTGGTCGGAGTATAACCACGAATGGTCATATCGTCAGAGGTACAAGCAGCACCCGTATACTTAGATGCCATGTATTTTTCCTGATACCGCTGGAACTGGCGTCTTTGGTGGCGTTTGTTACCGTGCATCATTGGCAGATAGCTGGTTGTGCCATTATCCTCATAAGTGCGGAAATACTTACGCCGCATATCCATGATCCACAACTTCTCTGGCTTTACGTCCTGATAGTCTTCGAACTTTTTCAAAATACGAGTAGCACTCCATGCTAAAGCACTCTCGCGGTTCAGGAACATCTTTGCGAGATCATCTGCAAACAGGTCACGAATCTTGCACCACAGCTTAGAGTCGTGTGCGTTGAACACACTCTTTGTACCGATAGTGTCCATATCTTCGTAGCCGTAACTCAGGGTCAGACCGCCCTCGTTATCGTTGCCCATTGCAGTGTCGTTATCGTAGTCAAAACAGAAATCCCAGTGCACAAGGTCAGTCGTGTGCGGGAATACGTTCTTTGCACGGTTATCGACCATAGTATGACGCTCAGTAAACAGATAGTGGAACAGGGTAGAATCTTTAATAAAGTAGTTCTCAAAGTTCTTCTTGAACTCTGCATCATCTGCATTCACAACCCAGTTCTGTACGCGAATCCACGCATTTTTAGCTGCCTGAATCTCTTCATCGGTACAATTCTTATTGATGTAACGGAACTCAAAGCTGTGGTCGCCATCCCAAGTTTCCTCAGAGAAGTCGCCGCTCAGGAAACGTGTCTGTGCATCGGTGTTATTATCAATCTCAATAATAACTTCCTTGTGATTGTTCGGGTCCATACCCATTGTGTCACTATTCTTCTTTGAGTTGCCAAAATCGCCGCAAGCATAGAAATGCCACTGACCATCCTTGAAGACAGTTGCGTTTGTGGTGTCGGTCTCCTGAATAAAAACGACACAGGGGTAGAATGCCATGGTGTCGCGTACCTTCGGGTTGTCCTTGCGAGCTTGACGAATGTACGGGTTGAACTCGTTAAACTCGTCTGCCAGTAGAGCATTATTTGCATTCTCAGAAGAAGCAACATTGACTTTGATGTTAAAATACTTCTCGCCAACGCTGTTTTCTGTAAATGCATACTTGCTGCCAGTGCTCTCATCACCAAAGGTGAAACCACCAGAACAGTTGATATCAATATTACGACCAGATTCACCGTATGCATTAGAGCTAGTGCCCTGTCCCTTGTGTGAACCAGTGGCGATCCAGTTGTCTTCCACGGCGCGGCCATTCTTATAAATATGCTGAATAGTTGTGTTAGGCACTTCGTTCTTCTTACCAGTCGTAAAGGTCGGAGCAGAGATCTTGATAATGCGCAGGTCTGGACACTTCTCAGCCAGTAGATCAGGATTCAGTTCGCCGCTCACATCCGTAATATCATTGCGGGTGTAGCGCTCAATCATTTCCTCTGCATTCTTTGCGTCTGCAATAAAGTTGTCGAGGATCTCGTCGTCCGTCAGGTTCATCATGTAGGACTTCATGCGGTAAACAAGCACGTCACAATCAGGAGAACCAATCGTAATGCCTACCGGAGAAGCCTGTGTAAAGTTGTCGCTTGCGTCATACAGCTCAACACGACAGGGAATACCATCCAACCATAGAACCATTTCCTTGTACTGACTGTCTGGCAGAATATTAAATTCAAATTCCATAAAGTCGTCTTCACAAGTTGGTAGGTCGATGCTATTCTGCTCACTGGTCAATGTGACCTTCTGCGCCTGAATATTCAAACCGATACCACCGTTCAAGCAGGTCAGTGCCGTAGCATCGTAGTTCTTGACATTCGTAGTCTTAAACACAAGTTTAAAGTTCTTACCCAACTTCTTTGCGTCATCACCAAACAACTTATAACTGATATTTGCAGTTGTACCAGCCTTCACACAGAAGTAGGTATCACCATCTTCGTCCAGCTGATAGCCACCGTTAGACCAGTCAAAATTATCGCTTACAGTCAGCCTTGTATTGCCATCAGACCACAAGCGGGTCTCGTCAGCGTTAGTCTTGCCAGCAGGGTTAAAATCAAAAGCCAGATTTGTCTTAACGGGCTCAATCGTAATACCAAGCTCTTTAATCTCGACACTGATCTCCTTGCTTACGGAGCCGCATACGATTTTCAGCGTATGAGTGCCAATATCAGCGGATTTCCATGTCCATGTCTGCATAGTGCGTCCGACAGTCAGAGTTGCAGTTTTAGCGCCGTCAACCTCCAGTGTTACAGTGGTCGTAGAGCTGGAAGGGTCATAAACGGTATAGTTGATTGCAACATTGCTATACTGTTTTGCACTTGCTGTCTTTGTGGCACAACTGATGATAGGAGTTGTATTGCCTTCAGTTGCCCACATGATATCTTTGACAACCTTATTACTGGTGACCTGTTTTCCATTGATTTCAGCAGTCATGGAAACTTCTACCAAATGTGCGCCGTGGGTCTGTGCAGGAATAGCATAAGTCAGCTGTCTGCCAGTAACGCTGCTTGTGGTAGAGCCAAGAATCTTTCCATCAATTGTAAAGTTGATAGTTTTTGCAATATTGCCATACGGAGTGTAGCGGAAGGTGACCTCACCACTGTATACCAGCGTATCATCAAAAGTACTCTCCAGATAGAACTCAACAACATTGACGGTCCAAGTCTTTGTGCCAACACTGCCCACACTATCAGTCACCTGCAGCTTAACAGTATTGTCACCGCTGTGCAGATACTGGGTTGCGTCAAAGCTGTTCTTTCCCTGGATAACGGTCTGCGTGCCAACTTTTGTATTGCCGACATACCAGACGCCAGTAGCGGAACCAGTGTCATCGCCAGAATTGTCCACAGAAGAGAACTTGAAATTGATAATAGCTGAGTCACCAGCAATCACAGTTAGCGCAGAGCCATCCAGACGCTCGATCTTGATAACACTTGTACTGCCGCCAGTGCCACCGCCACCACCTTGGATGACGACCTGCGTTTTCACAGTACCATTTTCCAACAGGCTCAGCTTTGAATCCTCGTAAGTAATATCATACTCACGCCCAGAATTCGGGTCAGGCTTCACATTTTTCAACTGCTCCTGAATTTCAGAAATATCGCCATTGATAGTGTCGATACTATTCTGCAAACCGGAAGCAGTATTTTTTACCACAGTCAAATCATTTGCCACGGTCTCAACGCTGGTCTTTTCAGCCTTTGCTTCTAACAGCTTATCGGTTGCCTGTTTGTTGTAATAATCACTTTGCAAGGTCTCAGGCAAGTTACCAACGCTATCCTGCAGATTCTTTACGGCAGCATCAGTACTGGTCTTATACTCGGTCAGTTCAGTCTTAACGGGCGCAATCTTTTCATCGATTTTTGCTTCAACAGTTTTATTAAAAGCTGTCACCCAATCAGCACTCGGGTCAGTGTTCAGTGTGATGGTTTTAATAATCTTTTCGCCATTCAGGAACTTAATCGTCTGTGTTTCAGCATCATACTGCACATCAAACTTTGCTAGACCATCAACCTTGGCGATATCACCCCGAAGCAGAGTAACAAAACCATCAACCTCTTCTTTAGTGTAGTAGCTTGCCAGTGTGTCGGCCAGACCGTCTACGACAGCCTGTGCTTCTTGTGCGCTCTGTGCAGCCTGAGTTGCAGCAGTCTGTGCCTCACCAACCTTCTGGCTCATCGTAGCTAAGAACTGAGTATACCAGTCATCGCCAGTCGGATCGGTCATTGCGGTGCCGGTAAGCGATTTCAAAACATTCAGTTTTTCGTTCGGCTTTGTGCGCCATAGATAATTCTTCGATTCACCGCTGCTCGGTACAGTAATTGCACCAGTCGCCATAATTTCAAACTTCAGTACACCCTCTTTGATGGTGGCATAGTTACTGACCATCCAGTAAAACCGAATCTTATCAGTACTATAGCTCACGTTGATGGGTGCGGTATAGTTCTCAGCATTATTAGCGTTAACATAGTGGATCTGAATCGTCATGCTCATCAGGTCAACACCATCATAATAACGCGGCATCTCAAACGGAATGACCTGACTGTTGTTTTCCTGTGTGATATTTACCTGAGTCGGACTCAGTGTGATTTCTTTATTGGTATCAACCGTAGAAAAATCATTGTCCGAGAAGGTATCAAACCACGTATAGTTGCCACTTCTGGTGAAATTCTGGTCTTCCACAGAGAAGGTTGCCACATCCTCATCACAATCAACCACTGGACGAGCATCTTCTATGGAAGCCTCCATCGTCATTGCGGGGCTTGCAGCGACCATACGTTTGGATTCTTCAAATGATAATGCCATCTACTCACTCCTCTCATTAAGTATCTTTCTTATTATCGATATATTTTTCTTTGAGGACATTCTCATAAGTGATATAGGGATAATACGGGTAATAGCGGCTCAATGTAACATTCATTGTGCCTTCTCCAATGTTTTTATCTATCTTTTTAATAATCCACTCAACTGCAATATCAGACTTCAGGTACTTCGCTGCATATTTTACTTTTTCATTTACGTCAAGCCACGGAATCATGTGCATACTCAATGTGATGGAATCCGTCAGCCGACAATTTTTCCATAGCGTGTATTTGCATACCGTCATGGCTGATTCATCCGAGGTATATCCGTCAAACTCACTACCCGAGCACACAAGGTTTCTTCGCCCGATTTTATCAATCGTCAACCGACTATTGTACAAGTCATCAATGCGGTTTGGGTCATTTACGACAACGTACTCAAGGTTGTCACATGCCTCCGCAATCTTGTCTGCCTCAATTTGTTTTGCGGTCGGCATTGCATCCACAAACTTCGTCATAGCATGAGACTGAGACTGACCAATAAAATAGACCCGGCTCTCAATAAGAAGAGCAGGGTCTGATATCTGGATCTCTGTATTCGTTGCTGGATTATACTTCACATACACGGTGTCATAATTTTTCGTGGATGGATTATAGATTTGTTTCGGGTAATAGCGCACCTGTGGATCACGCTGTTCTTTTTCGTATTTGCCTGTAAGTGCGTTGAACTTATATGTAAATGCACCATCAGTTGCCTGATTTAACCAGTGCTCACCATATTTTATGACGTAATAACGCCCTTTCTTTAGTAAAGAAGTGTCTTCTGGCTCATCCTCTCCTTTTTCGTTGGTAACAGCCTTAAACAACATCATAGGTCCATACACTGCGCATGTCGTTTCCCGATATTGTCCTTCTCCACTCGGATTCGTTTTGATTGTCGTAACAAGGTTCTCAACACAGATTCTTGCATTTATCGCAATATCTTCTGGGCAAATAAACGAAAATCTTGTACCGTCCTGAATACTTGCTTGTTTTAATTTTAACAATAAAATAGACGCGCCGGTATCATTTGGGTTCATGTTGTAGCTCATATTCAATTTATTATCTTTAAGCAGCGTAACAACATCATTCCATTCTTTTGTTCCTTTTTTACAATACACGACCTCGCCAGTACCGTCTGGGTCATTTTTTTCAAGTTTATCCTTACAGAAATAGTCGCTGGAGTTTGATGCACCCCATACCTCTACACAGTTATGGATCTGACCGTAATCGACGCTGGCATCTTCGCTGATAACCATACTCTTAAATGTATCCTCGTCCAGAACAACGGGGTCGTCGTAGCCAGACGGAATTTCTTTACACACAAAAGTATCGTCGTCAAAATACATCTCGAAAGGAAAATAGAGGTCTCTCAACTCCGTCAAAATGTTCCAGATTGTCGTGCCAGTATTATATTCTAGGTCGTGCGGAATTCGCCGTACCCAATAGTCAACCATACTCTTTGTCAGCCCTGAAAGTTCAAATGTCTCCTTAATGGAATCACGAACATAGTGCGGCTTCTTTTTGTCATCTTCGTAGTAGTTGACCCCATCCTTAACCACGAGCTTGCGGTCATACATCGGAATGCGCGTTGCGTATCCGGTCAGTGTTCCACCAAGCGTGCCGTCAAGCAAACAGGTCATATCAAGACAAGAAAGGCTTAGTTTGTTCGTTGTAGCATCATAACTGTATCCATTTTGCTGTATTGCATATACGCCAGCGCCATACCAGTGTACACCATCTGTATCCACAAAGTTCGTGCCAGTTCGTATTTCAGCCTCACCAGAGTATAAAGCGTGATAGAAGTTATATATCTGAGTTAAACCATCTTTCAATTCCCATATCGTTCCTTGAATATCGTGCATTGAATAGCCAACAAATACACTTGTGTCATGGAAATATTTATCAAGTTCTTCTTTGGTACAGCCAGCAATCGCTGCAACATCGGCTGCAGATAATATCCTTCCTGCTGCGATACCACCCTCTACAGCAGCAATCATATTTTTTACACGTACTGTTTTCCCATAAATCATACAGTCAACACCAAAACTATCAAGTTCAAGTATTTTACTTTGTAAAGTTGAACCATCTCTTTGAACTGCATCACAAGCTGCATTGAAAATCACTTCAATATAAGACCTGATATCTGCATTCAGCAGCGGAATAACAACATCTCCTCCGCCTATCAGTAGTGGAGTGTATGCAATCTCATACGTCTTGCCATTTGTTGTATAACCATCTGAAGATGCAACAACGGTCGAATATGTTCCAACATCTCCTTGCTCTTTCACAAAAGATGCATATTTCTCTTTATTTTCATCTGTCCAAATAATACGCTTACGGTTTATATTTTCGATATTGCCATACTGTTCATAACCGCCAACCTTATATCTCCACTTTGCTTGCCTTAACTCTGTGTCCTTTTCTTTGTATATCGCACTATTTTTGATTTTTGCATCGATCTCTTCTTCTGGTATTCTTACCGCGTCCGCCCCAACAAGCGGCATACTTGTTGGAGCTTTCATACCAATCTGTAAGCGCAGCATCTTGCTCGTCCACTCCTCTGTGGAGAACTGAGAAATAGAGAATCCACTCTTCGGGAAGATATCAAGATTAAAAGTGCGCCGTGTATCTGAGTCTGCGTCAATCGAGTTAGAACCACTTAACGCAAGTCCTTCGATCGTATCAATAATCTGGTAGTCTTTATTCAGCAGTTCAATACGACAATATAATCTTTTTGACCGGCTTTTCAGTAAGGCCAGATCTTCTTCTGTAGGTAAGTAAGTCATGGCCCACCTCCTTAAATCAAACCAGCGTTCTTCATGTCATCGCTGCTATTCAAATCGCCAGTCTCTACAAAATCAAATGAGATTTCTACCTTATCCGGATGCTCATCATCTGAGTAAGAAACATTTCCATTCACATTCATCAGCCATGCGCGGCCATCGTACATCTTCAATGCTTTTGGCTTTTTGTTCGTTAGCCAATTGATAAAAGTCTCCCGATAGTCAATAGACCCATCAAAATCAAACTCATCATTGTTGCGATCCCACTTGATAATAACACCAGAGAAGTTGCCGCTATAATAATTTGCCTCACTACCATAGAATACGATGGGATACTTGCTTCCCAATGTCGTCTCCACAGACGCTTCTTGATTGCGCGTAATATTCGTGACAGCTGGCTCAAGACCAACATAATATGATATGTCTTTATCCATTAGCCATGCTCCGTCAAAATCGCTTACGGCACTTGTAGATGTGTACACTTGTTCAATTTCATCCACAACAGGAACTGCCATATACTGATACTTCGTTTTCCTGCCACGTGCGAATTTGTCATAGCATACAATCAAAATAGGCTCAACGGAACTTGTGATCTTCTTTTCATAAATCGTAATCCAGTCGTACTTGCCAACCTCTCTACGCTTTACGCGAATAGAATCAAAATTATTAGGCTCGTCCTCGTTTTTTGTAATGGTAAGCTTAATTCTGCCTTCTCTTTTTTCATTCTCTGCCACAATTTCAAGTTTCTGCAGTTGTCCGTCATACTCAATTCTGAATGCGCAAAAATCCGTGTCCAGAACATATCCGTTCACAGTTTCTCCAACTGCTCGCACATAGTACACCTTATTATTATCAAGGCTTTCTACGTTAAACGCATGTGAAATAGAGCCGTGGTATATCTCCTCATGTAACAAAGTCTTGTCTGAATCATAAAGCTGATATTTATAAAGATTCAGTGTCTCGCCCTCTTCTTCGATGTTTTTATACTCGACATTAAATGAAAAAGCGGGGAAGGGAATCGTCTTTTCAGCGCGTGCTTCCACATCAACAAACGTTAACACCGGTTTTTCATGGCAATAAAAAAGAACGGCATCGCTTAAATCACTTGTATTGCCGTTCTGATTTGTTACTGCAATTTTAAGATAGTAGGGGAGTAGTCTGTTATGTATAAGGTTCGCTGGCAACATAAACATACGCACAGAAGATGAACCACTGGTTTTCACTGTCTGGTTAACAATAATATTGCCGGAGGCGTTGTCATAGATAATATACTTCACTTCATTGATCGTGTCATCGTAACATGTGTACCGCACAATATTTTCCCGCGTAGCGTCTATCACGGAAAATTTTGAAATTATCGGTTTCGCCAATTTAACACCTCCTTATTTTACGCCATATATCTCACATGGAATAATCAAATCGTTATTTGTTGTAATGGCCGTCTCACCAGAGCTTTGTGCGTCAAAGAATGTAATTTCAGTGCAATATTTATTATTCTTTTCATATGCTTTTACATAGAACGGACGGAAAGCACTTTTTATACTTGTGTCAGAATTGTATGATACATTTGGAGTAGAATTGTCGCCAGCGCTCAAATCATAAATCATACACAGCTTCGGCGTATTCATAGTGGCGCAATGATATTCTGCACCACTCCATTCACCTGCGACTGGTTTCGACACAATAACAGAAACTTTGCTCAAATATTCGAGCACCCGTTTTGTTGCAGCACTCTCTGGATCAATCTCAACAACTTCTCTCTCTTTGTAGCCACGGAAAATAAAAATATATTCTGAATAATCGCTGTCCGCTTCAAAAGTCAACTTGTTCTCTTCGCCAACAGCAGAGTATGCATCTTTTGAATCGTTCTTCCATAATAGCTGGAAAATCTGCCCAGCCTTCAACTTGTCCACAGTAATAGTATCAGTGGTGATTTTATCCCCAGAAACTTGCGTAAGGCTGTTGTTTACAGAGGTGGAATCAAGCGCCACTTTACCATTTTTGTCAACAGATATAGCACCAGTCAAGTTAAGCTTTGTCGCCTTGATTTTTACAGTATTTGTACTCTGGTTTATCAAAGTAGCAATGTTTTTTCCAGTATAATCTGTCTTAGCCACCTTTGAATCAATGCTTTCAGTTGCTGTTTTGATGTGCTCTTCGAGCTTTTTATTTGCGTTCAGTTCTGCAGTATCCGCATACTTTTGAGCTTCAGTTTTTGTGGCACACAGTACGATGGCATTCTCGTTTTTTGAAATTTTAGATTCTGTCAGCGAAATTCTTGTATTTAGCCCGCTCATGTCCTCGTTGTATTTTTTAGTGGTTACGCGGGCTTCAATCTGCTGCTTTGTACTCTCCAAATCAGAATTATATTCCGTTTTAAAGCTTACAAGGTCACCATCTATTTTGCCAGCGGCATCCAGTGCCTCGTTTGCTTTTGTATCATCCGTGTATTTTAGCGCCACAGCCCAGTCAGTCCGACTAAAGCTTTCAGTTGTAGGACGCGCTGTCTGACATACAAGAACTTTATTATCACCAGAACTACTTGCCCAGATATCACCACGGCTATATGGGGTTGAAGGCGTTGTGAAAAAAACACGTCTTGATCCATTTGCTGTATCGTTTTCAAGGCTCGCAGCTCTCAAAACTTTCAATAAATTCTTGTCACTAAGAGCCTCCCATATAAAAGTGTCCGTCCACCTATACGCATCATCAGCCTTCATGTCATAATAAAGGTCGCCAATGTGCAGTCTCTTTGCATCCTCCGTTACCCAATTTACTGTCGGAGCTGTATCAGTAGATGGTACACCACTGTAGAACCATAAGCTGAGTTGTCCGTCTACCTGATCTTTCAGCGTTAAAAATTCACTGACATCCGTGTATTTAACAATAGTGTCAGCAAAATCTGTATCAATAATGGACAGCTGACTGCCAACCACGTTGACTTTGCTGTCCACTGTTTTCATTGTACCAATATTATCGGGGGAACATACCAGTCGCTTCATATCACCCTGCAATGCAGTCACAACCACACTCTGTCCAACCGTGTAAATCTGGTCAGAGGTAATGTTATACTGGCTTCCAAACACGGATATTGTGTATGTATTCCCACTCACCGCAGTTACCACGCCAGTCTGCGATTTGTCAAATTTTGCGTCATTGAGTTTCTTTTCAATCGTGTCTACGATGACTTTGCTCAACACGTCGATTGCATCTTGACTATTTTGTGACATCTCGTCCCTCCTTTATAAATGTATACTCGATCTCAACCTACCCAACCCACCCTGAGCCAAGTATACTTCGTATTTATTTTTGCTTATTGTACTGCTTAACGTCTATTCAGTTCCTGTACAACCTTGTTCGGCAGACGATTTACCAGCTCACGAGCCAGTGCATCGCTATCACCAACGGGATTGTTCACATTCACATCACCAATAGACAGGGAAATACCACCAGCGTCACGGCTTTGCACCATAGAAGCAGAACTATGTTTTGCCAATTGATCGCTGAACCACTTGTCTGGATTGCCGCCCATCTCAAACAGGCGAGAGGTAATATCAGCAGGAACAACACCATCGCCAGTCTCAAGATATGTATAACGTCCAGAAGCTGGCTTACGAACAATAAGTTCTGAACCTCTTTCGTCAACGTTTGCAAAATGATTCGTTTTAGAAGATTTAAGACCATTCGCATGACCACCCAAAAAGAAACCAGCAAAACCTCCCAAAAGAGTACCAATCAATGCTCCTACAGGTCCACCTACTGCCATACCCGCAGCTGCGCCCAGACCAGCACCAGTAAGAGTTGTAGCAGCCGTTTTGACTGTTTTATCTTCATTGGCGGTTGCGTCATTCTTTTTGTCTGTTTCGTCAGTTGCTTTATTCTCTTCTTTAGATACGATCTGTGTAGCGTTAATTGTGAGATTTGTTGCGCTCTTTTGTGTGTTTTCGGCAGTTTCAGAACTACTATTCGCAGTGTCTTTTGTATTCTCGGCAGTTTCTTTACTCTTACCGAAAATGTCCTTACACAGATTTACGATTCCACCAATAGGACTTATGTCCCAGAAGAACGAAGCAACGGACTTTATTGCCTTCTTACCAAAGCCATCTTCTTTATTGGACCAGATTTTCTTCTGATTCTTCATGGCCTTTGTGCCGCCATAAATACCAAGCCCGCCAGCTGCAAGAATCGGAATCGCAGCGGGCCCAGCAGCAGCCAAGGCGCTTCCAGCTGTACCAATAAGTTTTCCAGCACCAGCAAGCAACTTACCTCCGCCACTAAGTAATGTAGTTCCAACCTTACCAATCCCGCCAAGAATCGTGGAACCAATCTTGCTCTTACTAACAGCATTACCGACAGCCTTAAATCCGTTTACAACTGTGGAAACAATGCCGCCGCCTTCGCCGGAACCGCCGAATAGGCTTTGAGCGCCACCTTTGATCGTGTTCCAAATATTTGTAAACGCATTGATAATTCCATTGCCAGAACTTACAACCTGTTTTGTAATATTGTTATTCGCGGTTGTTAATATGTTCTTTAATGCGGTTCCCGTTTCTGTTGCAGTATCAACGAGCGTGGTTTTGACAGCGTTGACTGCCTGCTTGGCTGCATTAACATAAGATGTGCCAGAACTTGCAGCCTTTTCGCCACCATTATTTAAGAATCCTTTTATCGTATTCCACAGACCTTTTGTGCCGAGATCTTTGTACTCACCAGTCTTAAACATGGAATACAGATTATTTAGTTTTGTTAGCGTATTTATCAGTGATTCAAGGTTTGTAATCAAATTCTGGATGCCGGTGATCGCGCTGCCAGTATTTAGACTTGCAATGATCTTATTGTGATATCCGTCCAGTGAGCCTTCCATCTGAGATAGACTCATCTTCTGGATCTGCGCAGTGTACTCAAGCTCCTTCTGGTAATCCTTCCAGCTCTTGCCGATATCATCCATGACCTCAGACAACTTGTCCTTGAACTCATTGTACTTCTTGATCTGGTCGTCAATAGCCTTTTCAGCGTCTTTATTATTCCATTCACGCTGCTTGTCAGCAAGGTCTTCGCGTGCAGTACGCACATCTTCGGCGTTTGCCTGCCACTCGTAGCCATTCTCAGTGTACACACGGGTCGTGCGCTGTTGCTGGGCGCGGGCGAGAGCATCTTGTGCCTTGGAAAGTTCAATAGCACGTTCGGTGGCTTCGTTGTTTTCTTCTAGAGCTTCCTTCTGCTTATTCAGGGCTTCAATCCGCTTGTCGATGACTTTATTCATAGCATCGCCCCAAATCTTGAGGTCGTTATTGGATTTATCATTTGCGGACGAGAGGAGAGAAAGCAGGGAAGACAGAACGTCTTTTGCATCGGATAGAGCGGACTTGAAACTTTCGACCGCATTTTTCGCGTCCTCCCAGTGAGCAATCAGTTTCGCCATCACTTGGGCATCGGTTTCTTGAACATCTTGATATTTCTGATTATAAACAGCAGTCAGTTCATCTAAAGCTGCTTTCTTGGCAGCTTCTTTATCCTCATCAGATGCGTCAGAAGAATCAATACGACCAACTGCACGGTCATATTTTTCTTTTGCAACCTTATATTCTAAAGTCGCCTTAACCAATACGTCGTACTCTTCTTCGGTAGGAGCACGTACAGCATCGTACATCTTCTTGAGATAATCACCGTATACAGTTCCATCAAATTCCTTCATTAGTGGTTCAAGTTGCTTCACATACATATCACGCAAACCAGTTGCGTTGATTTTATATGTTCCATCATCTTGTATGAATTGATCGAGGAAAGACTGGTCAATTTGACCGAGCTCTTGAAGAGTATCTTGACTTTTAAGACTGCCGGTTTCCTGAATCTCTTCCAAAGCGCTACGGAAAGCACTAAATGTACTCTGGAATTTATCAATTTTAGTATTTGCATCTTCTATATCGGTGCCAAATCCATTCCAGAAATCTGTCATGGAGATGTCGCCTTTATTCAGTTGTTCAAGACGATTTGACCACAGCTTAGCTAGACCGGTTTGTCCACTATCATTAGCAGCTTTGATAACTTTTCCAATAATAACTTCAGCGGCCTTCTTGATCTTGTCATCATCGACATTGAGATTTCCGTTCTCATCAAGGAAAATGCCATCGAGTTCTGGGTGCTTGGTAACTAGTTCGGTGACTTTCTTTAGTGTATCGTAATCCGCAATCTGTTCTCCATTTGCATTATCAATTTTAGACAGATCATGAAGGATCTCCATGCCAGACTGGAATTCGTCTGTTTTACCAGTTGCTTCATCCAGCGCGGTATTTACACCTTCAATTGCATCCTTCAGTTGATTGAGCGAAATAGTCCCGTTCTTAGCGTGAGTGTCAAGATATTCGAGAACCTGATTATACTGAGTGACTTTCCCCGTACCATCATCTGTAGCCGCAGCCTGTTTTAACTCAGCCTGAATCAAATCACGACATGCAGTGGCATCAACAACCAATTCATTCCCTTGCTTTTTCAAACAAGAAGTATACTTGGAGTCAAGCCCCATGAGAGACTTCATCGTGTTAAGACTTATGCTACCCCACTTGTTGTACTCCTCCATAGCAGAAGACAGAGTGGACCATGCGTCAAGAAGTGTTTTAGAAGAATCCGCTGCCTTGTTCGAAGAATCAGCGGCCTTTTTCGAAGAATTACTAAACCCATCGAGCTGATTGCGTAAACCGGCAGCACCATTCATTGCTGCAGACATATTATTTCCAATAAGCGTTAATCTGGTGTTCAATGCGTTCATAACACCGTCAATTTTAGCTTGAACAGCGTCAGCGTCTTCTCCATTGGCTGCTCCCTGTGCAGCGGCTAATGCGGCAGCAAGTTCGCCTGTTCCGACAGTAGCATCTTTCAAAGCGGGGCATAAAGCAGTAAGCTTATTCTTTTCATCTTCAGTTGCTTCAGTAAATGTCTCGGCTTTTTCTGCAGCGTCTCCCTTTGCAATCGCATTTAGTTCTGATATCGCCTGAGAAATAGCTTCCATTTGAGCTTCTGCGTATTGAGTTGCCAACAAATCTGCATACGCACTTTGATTGACTTGGAGCTTTCCATTAACAAGTTCAAGAGTGTTAAGATACTGGTCATCCATTTGTAAAAGAGCCTGCAACGAATCAACGCTCATGTACCCATACTGGTTGTATTCTTCAACAGCGCTAGAACAGGCTTTGTATGCTGATTGAATATTGTCGATGACGCCCATTGTTTTTTCGAGTTTGTCGGCGTAATCGTCAGCAGCTGCAGAGTTACTAATTTGCACAAGACCGAAACTTTCAAACACACCAATTAGAGACTCAAATGATATTTTATTCTCGTCTGCAGTTTTATGGAGTTTTTCAAGCGCAGCTGTTTCGGTCTCGGTTTGATGAGAAGAGTCCTTATCAATGTTGATTATTGCCTCGCCACTCATTCCACTAAATGCATCAAGCCCATTGAATGTTTTCCAATCGCTTTGCTGAGAATCACCATTGTCGATATCATTCTTGATTTGTTTTATTTTTTCTGAGAATATATCAAGATTGGTAGTATCAATGCCTGTATTATCTTGTGCATTCGCCAGAGCCTTAGTGGCTTCTGTCATTGCATTCGTACCGGCAACATACTCGTCCTTATACTGAGCAAAACTGTCAGCATCTGTCTTGTAATTGCCCATCTGCTCGGAAACAGCAGTAGACAATTCTTCAACTTTGGTTTTCTGGGATTCAAAAGTTTCATTCAGAGCATCGAGTTCTTTCTTTTTATTTGCATACTCTTCAGAATCTTTTCCGCTAGAAGCTTCAATTTGGTCAAGTTCAACCTGAAGATCACGACGTTTTTGAGTAGTATCTTCAAGTGCTGCTGCATACTCATGGAGAGATTCAGTCTTAGAGACCTTCTCTGCAACTTGATGAGTTCCAGCATTTGCACCACCCTCGGCGTAAGAAACATTTACTGTACGGGATTTCACAATACTGTCTTCTGTTTTATCATTCACAACAGCACTTGTGTCGGCATTTGCTTTATCATTCGCATCCTTCTCCAGCTGCTTCTTGAGTTCGAGTTGAGCCTGCAACATATCGTTGACGGCTTGTAACCGCTCGCGTTCGGCAGGGTCAACAATGTCTTCAATCTTTTTAACTCCAGCAGCTTCTAGGGAATCATTGAGTTCGTCAATCTTAGACTGGATCTCTTCAACATCCTTAGTAGCTTGTTCAGCTGCATCATGAGAATCATTCATTGTAGCCACAAGTTCTTCGGAATGCGTTTTAAGGTTCATCAGATAATCGACAATTTTGGTTGCGATAAAGGCAACAGCAGCTACGCCAAGAGAGAGAAGAAGTTGTTTGCCATATTGAGCTACTACATTCCAAGCCTTTTGAGCCGCAGTAAGAGCTACCGTGGCGACCGTGCTCGCCTGTTTAACACTAATTTCTTTCAAGAATGCTTGAGAAAGTTTATAGACACCATTTTCTTGTTCTAAAATTCCAGCGTTGAACAGTTGTTGCGTTTTACTTGCATCGGAACAATGATTGGCGTAATCTTCCATCAAGGCAATAGCATCTTGTGTGTTTGGAAGTGCGAGTACCCCTTTAGCGTCTTTTAACCCACCTGCCTTCATGAATTCGTTCAGAACACCATTTGTAATGCCGTCTTTTTGAGATGCTATTTGTTCAAATAATTGAGAATTGAATTTTTCACCTGTTTGAACAGCATTTTTTGTATTTTCAATATAGTCCTCTAAGCCTTCATCAAAAGAAGACAAACTGAGAAATGCCTTTTGTTGAGCTTCATCAAGATTTACAAATTGCGCAATAAATCCATCAATGCTTCCGATATCGTTAAAAATTGAATGACTATCAAATTTTTTTGCATTTCCGATTTGATAATTTCCCAAGAGCATATATTTCTGAAGGATTTGCGGCAAATCTTTAAGCTGCTCTGACGCTTTTAATGTTTTATCAAGAGATCCATCTAAGGTCGTTAATTCACCTATTGACTTGTTGATTGTCAAACTGTATACTAATCTTAGTGGTCGGCAAAGATTATTTGTGAAATAGGTGATAAGAATTATGAGAATTGGTGAAATCGAAGCAGATATTGACTATAGACACGGCAAAGCGAATAAATGGGGCTTTTGGACAATAGGAGCTTTAACTGCTGAGGGGAAAAAGATTCTGAAAAAGTATCCAGACTATAAAATCCTAAAAGATGATTGGAGAGTAAAAAATGATGACGAATTTTTTGCATCAGTTGTTTATGCCTATATGGTTGATTGTATTTTACAAGAATACAGCGACAACGAATATTTAATGAATGAATATGTAAAAGCAACCGAAGATAAACTAGCGACTCGCCCAAGCGGAAGAGGAGAGATGTCTCGCAAAGGTATAAACGAAGCATTCTTAAAGTCGTTCGAAGATTATATAAAAGAACAAAATAACCCCGGCATACTTAAAAGAGAACAAGAACAAGAAGAAAAAGAAAGAGCAGTAGCGCGAGCGCTTTCAGCCGAATACGAAGCAAAACATCCTCATATCACTTGTCCCTACTGCAAGTCCACCAACACCGAAAAGATCAGCACGCTAAACAGAGCCGTGTCGATATCTATCGTTGGAGCAGCATCGTCCAAATTGGGGAAACAGTGGCATTGTAATAATTGCAAGAGCGATTTTTGACAAAAACAAAAGCCACCCGAAACGGATGGCAAAATGTTGCGTATTAGATTTTCTTTGCTAATTCCACAAGCTCCTTAAAACTTTGTTCGTGCGATGTGAACTCAATTTTTGATTTAGATGGTTTTCTAAATGTGAAGGTGGTTTGCCCATTGAAATTACTTGTAGCAAAATCGCCCTGTGAGATTAAGTCCATGCCAATTAACATACCGATTTGCTGATACTGGATATTCATTTCACAAACATAAACACTGTTAAAACGGATGTTGTCACTTACAATAACATCTACCTCATAAATGTTGGTTCGATCTACTGCATGAGACGCAGATTTGACAGAAGTTTCGCCTACTTTCTGAAGATTAAGCTCGTTTGCAAGAGTAGGAGAAATACAACTACAAGTTGCGCCAGTATCCCAAACAGCTTTTACGATTGTTTTGTGTTGGCCACCGTTTACGATTACTGGGCATGATAATTTGTTTAACACTTCGGAAGAGTTTACTACAATTGCAAAACGATCATCCATTTTAATCACCCTATAAAAATTTTATTTTCAGAATTCTCTTGAAGAACTCTTTCTGTAAAATAAAGTTCAGTTTTTTCGTCTATGTCATTTAACTTGGACATTAACTGAAGAGATATAAAACCATTGTTAAAATATTCGTCAATGGCGATTTCGTTAATTTGTAACATTGTATCACCTCGAATCTTACCATGATTATTTATAAATGTCAACTAGAGCTGCCAGCGGAAAGCTCGGCAAACAGTGGCATTGCAAAAACTGCGGGAGTAATTTCTAAAGGAGAATTAAAATGAAAGTCAATCAAGATATTATGAACCTCATTTGCAAACTTGAATACAGAATTGGTGACACATGCGCAAATAGCGACTCGTACAACGGATGGACTGATGAATGGGGCGCTGATTTTCGGTATCCTGTAACCGTTGACGGCCATGGGAAATTCAGAGGTCGAATTGATGATCTTGGACTTGAACCGGAAGCACTTGGCGATATCTATTATAAATTTGGCGCAAACGAGATGCATATTGGATATGGAATCAAGCACGTCCTCGAAGAGCTTGAAGATTTATATGGGCTTGACTTTGTAAAGCTAGAAGCAGAGCGGAAAGCAAAAGCGCAGAAGTGATTGTACCGCCAGCAAAACCCAGTAAACAATTCTACCATAAGAACTATATGTATGAATTGTGAGTTGCAACTAACTAAAATGGCATAAATAAAACGCCCGGCCTCCCAGTAGTAGGGAAGTCGGGCTTGTTCATTATGATAGCTGCACAGCAGTTATTTCAGAAGTTCAGCGATTTCTTCAGCAGTCACACCATTTGCCAGTGCATTGGCAACAATATCTTCTGCCTTTTTACGATTCAGCTCTGCCGCAATCTTTTCGTCAGCATCAGCCTTTTTCTTTTCGAGCTTTACAATCTCTTTGTTGAGTTTTTTCAACTCTGCTTCTTTTGCTTTACGCTGGGCGTTCAATGCAACGATATTATCACCAATAGTTGCAATCTCCTGAGTAATAGATTCTGCGGCAGTATTCTTTTCAGCAATCTGCGCTGCGTAATCGATACCATCGAGAACCTTTGTTTTATTCTTGCTTCCTTTAGGACGTGACATAATAAAATACCTCCACTACATGCGTTTTGCTTACATGTTGTTTTTGATATTTTTATTATAGCCAGAAATACTAAGATAGTCAACAAAAATATTTTTCCACTTTTGACGGCAGGGGAAAGACTGCCTGTAATTTTTCCTGCGTGCGCTTGATTGCGTAGCAGTGATTTGGAGCACCCCATAGTGAACCTGTGGCGCTATTATGCGCGTAGTTCCACTCCGACATTATGCTCTCTGAAGCGTCTCTGGCAGTGCCTATTATAATAATGTAGGCACATGCAGAGCTTGCCTGCGGATTCCTTTCGGTTCCCGGACGAGAATTACCCAAACTCGCCGTGGCTAAGCCACCATATTCGTCGGTTTTACTAAATACTCCCTCATGCTTCGCAATGATATAATAAAATACCTGCGGAGCACTTGTTCCGTGTCACCACCCGGAGTATTGCTGGGCACAATCATGAAACCCGTCATTTTGGGTTTACCCAGCTGAGTTGCAAATGCTGCGATGCCCAGTCCAGCAGGAAGGGCACCAGTAAGATTAATGATTTTATCAAGAAGTTTAACAATCGATGTGAGGAAAGATACGCCGCCCTTTACGAGACCGGAAGAGAGGACGTCGGTAGAAAGAACTTGGAAGCTTGCGTCAAGTTGTCCAAGGCGGCCTTGGATACTGTCGAGCCACTTTTCGTTCTCTTCCCATGCCACGTTGGCGCTGTTAGCAGCGGATTCCATAGCAGATTCAGCAACATCAAAGTTATTTAAGATTGCACTAACTGCGTTAGCATTTCTCTTTCCGCCAATCATTTCAGTGACATTTGCCTGCGTTACATCGGACAGGCCACTCCATACTTGAGACAGCTCTTTCATGATTTGATATGTACTCTTGAAATTTTTGCTATCCAGCATGATGTCAACGCCAGTCAGAGATTTCAGTTCACTGCGGAGCTCAGACACAGAATTGGCCATACCGTCAACTTCAATACCTGCATTCTCTGCGTCACTTTTAGCAGCACGGAGATACATTGACAAACTTTTTAAAGTTGTACCGACCGTATCTGCATCTTGGATAACTGCGTTTGCAGCAGTACCAAGCGCGATAGTTTCTTCCAGCGTATTATTAGCGGCCGACATAGCAGCAGAACTGCGAGTCAAGATTTCGCCAAGGTCTTTTGCGGTAACGGGCTGTGTATTTGCCACAGCGTCAATTTTATTAACAACATCTTCTGCTTGATCGGCTAACAGCCCAAAGCCTTGTAGAGTAGAAATCAAATACGAAGACGAGGTGTTAACGTCATCGATATTATCGCCAACGTTACGAAGTAGGGTAGAGTAGGTTGCTAAATTCTCGGCGTCTTCATCAGAATAACCAAGCCGCTTCCAATCTGCGGTTGAATTAACATAGTCACTTATAGATACGCCTAACTTTTGAGCCTGTTCTGCGGCACGTCCCATATACTCTTCAAGGGATTTTCCTGTATACTCACTGACTTTTCTTAACTCGGTTACTGCCGTATCAATTTCGACCACATTCTGATACACGATCCGCAGCGCGTCTTGCATCTTGTGCAGTGCTGCCATAGTAATCATAGTGCTTAAATGCTGACCAAACAGTTTTTCAAACACATCAAGCAGATTTCTTGATTCAAGACCCAACTTTTTAGATTCAGCGCGAAGCTCTGCATATTTCTTTTTCAACTCACCAATTTTCTCTGGTGCGTCACTTTGATTCAATGCTTCAAGTAACTCATAAAGAGACTTTCCAACGTCTGTTCCTTCAAGCTTTTTATGTTCTGCAATATAATCATGAATAGTTGCCTTCAGATTAGCGACTTCCATTGATGCCTTATTTATAGATTTTTCACGAGAAGCTTCTTTGTTAAAATCTTTTGCCTCTTGTGTTGCCTCTCTATATGCGATATTTAATTGATTTATTGCATCCGTTACAGAATTAATTTTATCTGGTGATATATCAAGATTATTCTTTGCCCATTCTTTAGCACCAGATACTGGATCTGAAGATTCAGTTACTGTATCAAGTAAAGTTTTGAGCTTTGAATCTTTTTCTTGCAGCTTACCATAAAAAGAATAGTCAGTACCATAATTCTTCTGGACGTCCTTCATTGTAGCCCTATTTTGAGATATGGCATTTCCAATAGAGGTTAAATTTCCCGCCTTCGTACTTTCTCGTTTTGCGGCTTGCTTTTCTGACTCTTCGACGGCTTTAACTTTTCTTTCGATTTCTTCCCAAATCTTTTTGACTTCTACAAGTTTTTCTTTATAAGCGTCAGTCTGAGGCTTAAGCTCATTTAACTGCTTGAGAAGATTATCGATACCGTCAAATTTGACATTCTGGAGACTTCCATCGGCCTGCATCTGTCGAGCAACTTCAACGCCCTCGGCAATTTTGATGCCTTCGCGCTCAAGTTTCTTATAATTGCTCTTCCAAATGGTGTATTGCGCGTTGGCCTTGTAAGATTCACGCTTTAACTCATTATAATCAACCGCATAATTCTCGTATGTGTTTGGATTTTGAACGCTAAGTGTAGCCGCTTTGGTGATAACTCCATTGATAGAGTTCTTTAATTTCTCGTTAGAACTGCCAGAAACTTCTTCTGCAAGCTGATAGAATTTCTTTTCAATACTATCGACGGCTTTCGTAAGATCTTTTTGCTTCTTTTCTACGGTATCTATAATTGCCACAACAGATTTCCAGTTTTCCTCTGCGGTTTGAATTGCGTTGTTGTACTCTTCTGTACCAACCTTTGCTTTAGCAATCTGTGATACAAGTTCTTGCTGCTTTTGAAGCGCAACTTGAATATCCGTCGCTGCTTTATCATCCGCTGCGGCTTCTTCTACTGTTCCGTAAGTTTTTTGAGCGCCTGACAGTTGATTTACAAGATTTTGATATTGATCATTGCGTTTATTTTCTACGATACGATTAGATGAACGGTATTCCTTTTCAGCCAAATCTGCTATACTGCGAACGTCTGCAAACTGATAAGGGTTTACACCAGTGGAATCTTGGAAATTAAACATCAATTCAGAAAGACGAGTTTCTTCTTCTGCCAATTGCTTGTTTACTTCATCCAAATCTTCTTTATCTTTTGCATCGACAAATCTGGTTCTTTGTTTTTGCAGAGATATAATTTTCTGATAACTTGAAACAATATCGTCGATAGCTTTACTTCCATCAGAATTATCTTTCTTCTCTTGTGCAATAATATCGCGGGCAAGAAGTTTATTTTCTGCTTCTTCTTGCTTTTTGGTTGCCTCAGCGGCTTTTTCTTTCGCTTCTGTTTCTTCTTGTAATGCTTTTGTCGCTTCTTGTTGAATCTTTATGGCTGCCTGTTGTTTTGCAATATCAAATTTATTATCAGAACTTGCTTGTGCATAATAATATTTAAGTGCCTGTTTGCGAATACTAGTGACTTTTAATGGATTATATCCAACTTCGCTTGCAGAAAGCATTTTTTCATTAAGCTCTACTTCATCGGCAGAAATTTGATCTTCAATTTGGTGTAAGTCAAATGCCTGTTCAGGCTTCGTATATCTTCCACGTTTGCTTTCTAAACTAGTAAGTTCTCGATAGATAGATTCAATGGCTTTTAAATTATCTAACTCTGCTTGATCATATTTCTTCTGTGCGGCAACCACATCTCGATTAAAAGATCTATTTTCGGCATCGGCCTTTTTTTGAGCAGCATCAGCGATTTTTTGTTGGAGCTGTTCTTCTTGCTGCAACAATCTATTAGCTTCTTGTTGTGCTTTTACGTCTATAATATTTGAATCTATTTTAGATTTTGTTGTGCCTTTCTTCTCGGACTTTTTGCCAGCCGCTTCTTTAACTGCATCAACAATCTTCGCATTCTTCAGAATCAAATTGCCCGCGATATCAAATTCTTTTTTCGAAATCTCAACATCGTCAATCTTAACATCTGCTGCTTTGATTTTTACTGCGCCATTGAGGTTCAAAGGATTAGGTCTCTTGATATCCTCGTCCTTGAGTTCGACCCTGCCCTTCAAATCAATAACTTCAGGCTTTTTAACATCATCCTTGACATTCTTCTTTTTGCCCTTGGCGGAATTGTCAACTGTAACATTAGACACTTTACCTTCCAATTCGACCGCTGTTTTCGGTGGAGTGATATCAGAAACCTCGAGTTCGACCTTACCGGGAATATCTACTGGCGCAGTCGGAGTAGCTACGTCTTTTGTGTTCAGCGTGATAGAATTGGCCGTGGTCCCATAGGCATCTGTCTTTTTAGCGATAAGATCCAAGTCTGTGATTTGATTCTCAAGAGACTTGCTGAGATTATCAACTTCCTGTGTGACATACTGAACAGATGGACCAATAGTTGCTATTTTTGTGCCATAGTCTTCAGCGCCTGTAGAAATTTTATTTAGACTTTGTTTTACAGACGATAGAGCGCTGGCATTTTTCTGAAGGTCGTCAGAATTGCCAAATTGAACAGAAGTCGGGTTGACCGTAACAGTGCCGGGGATTGCCACTGGGGTTTTGACATCCACGACAACGTCTGCATCTGTGATTGTAACTTTACCTTTAACGTCTATAGGTTTGGATTTTTGTATTTGTGCAATATAATTATTATACCATTTGCTGGCCTCTTCGACTAAGTCATCATATCCTGTTTCATTATCCAGCCAATATGCTGTTATTCCAGCATCGGTATCTTTAATTATTTTGTCAAATCCATACGTTTCTTTTAGTTTTTTCAATGCTTTAGAATGATCGGCATCTAATTCTAATGCTTTAAGGACTCCCATCCCGACATCTCTCATTGTATCATCAATACCATCATGAAGAAGAGCATCTACTGCTTCTTCCCAATCTTTAAAATGAACACCATTATTAGAATTATTATTATTATTAATGTTGATTTGAATGTTATCTAATTTCGGAGTGATTTCATTTATTAAATTATCTACGGTACCAGGAGCCAAGGACAATCTAATAGGAGCTGCAATGTTTTCAAATACCGCATCTATGTTTGCTTGAAGAACAGCTGGATCGATATCAAATTTAACTTTTTTTACATTATAGACGCCATCTTCAATCTGATTCTTTTCTCCACTATTTTGAGCATCCTGCATTTTAATTTCTTGATTCTTGATAAACTCTGCAAGGTTTGTCGTTTCTGCAAATTTTGCAATTTTGTCAGTATCAAATTTCTTGAAAAGAGCTTCATATTGCGTGAGTTCATTCGAAAGCCCTTCGCGTGTTAGTACTGTTGCGGCGAGAATGCTTTTTTCTAAATTCACAGCAGTTTTACGTGCATCATTAATTGCATTCTGTTTATCTGCAATATTGCTCAATACCTTATCAAGCTTTTGCCCATACGTTTCAATAGTTGAAGCATCTAAATGCCCGGAAGTGTCTGTTTTTTGTGCAGCGTTCGCTTCTTTTTGGACGTCTTTTATTTCTGTCTTAACAGCCTTTGCGCTAGAGTTAATTTCTGATATTTTAGCATGGACATTCCCGAGCTCACCTGATACATTGTCCAGAACAGAATTGAACGATATTTTATTATCACCAGTTAATCCGTTTATTAACTTGGAAAAATCCATAGCTTGGTCAGTTGTTTTAAATGCGTCTTTTGATTTATCAATAATCTCATCTAAAAAATCATCGATGGACATGAATTCTTTTAGCTTTTTGTTTAAATCAAAACCCTGTGCATTAAAGACATCCAATTTATCTTTGAATTTGTCTGAATCAAATGCAGAATATACAGAATCTAAAATTGATTTTAATTCTTTTGCCTTGCTTCCAAGCTGAGTAAATTGATCATTAAATGCATTTATATTAATTTTATCGTCATCTAACCAATTGTCTGCATATAATCCAGCCCAAATATCTTTTATTTCATTTACAAGATTTTCAACTTGAGATAAATTTCTTTTCTTTGTTGTATCTGAAATCTTGTAATTCAATAAATCGTTGATATTAAAAGTCCCAGATAAACCACCAACAAATTCATCGCTTACCTCATTCGCAACCTGTTTTGCGGATGCTTTAAGATCTTTCGTAGAAAATATATCATTTGCAAAAGATCCCAGTCGATCTGTATTACTTGTTAGATTTTTTAGATAATAACTTAATTGTTGATTAACTTCTTTTAGCTGATCTTTTAACTGCTTAGTCAACTCACTTGAAAAATCATCAACGTTAACACCAACAGTAACTTTCGGGATATCGCCAATACCGTTAATTTGCTGTTGAATATCAGTTTTTAGCTTTTCAGTATCGACAACAGGCGTTATACTTGCAGTTGCTTTGATATTCTTTAATTTATCTTCGACCTTCTTTTTTATGCCATCAACATTAGGGTCAATATCAATCTGCGGCTTTTCACCGCTTTGTTTTACTTTTCGCTCAATGCTTGTCTTTAACTCTGTTGGTTTGATTTGTGGATCTACTTTGACTTTAATACTCAGTTCTGGTTCACGCGCCATATTATATTCCTCCTTTGGAGCCGAATCTAAAAAAAGCAGGCTTTAATAAGTCTGCTCATCTTTTTAATTATTTGTCGTGCTCGATTCGATTTTTTAGTAGCTTTACAATATCAGCGTATCGATAATCGATGTCGTCTTGTGTGTTCTCCATGAATGGACGTGGTTTTGTCCACTTATATTTTCTATAATTCCACGGATTGTAAGCACCCTCTTCGATTATGCGTGCTAAACTATCTGGTTTGTTTTTGAAATTTGGAGCGTTTAAGCGCGGACCATCAATAGGTGCTTCTTCATACACATATAGCGTGCGATCTCGAACCTTGTGTTTTAGATTTTTATCGTCTACTAGGCCACCAGATCCCTCACGCCGTTCATATTCGACTGGGGAGTAGGTTGAATACACATCTTTCTGCACATGAGTTTTAAGCCGCTCTTTTACAGTGCTTGCAATTTCGTTTTTTAGTGCCAGATTTGCACGTCTCATGATTTCAGTCTGAAGAGCATCCACCGTGGTAGCTGTAAACTTTGCCATAGTTTTACTCCTTGTTTTCGGAAAGCACTATGACGGGATCTCCATCAAGTAGACCTTCTGGAGTTTTAACACTATAGCTGTTATCAGTCACAGACTTCTTCATATTCTCTTCAGAAATAGTTTTGATCATTTCCTTCATATTAAACTGCTCGCCAATACCATTCAGCACCTCAGCCGCCAGCTTCATCAAATCCTCAAACGGCTGATTTTTTGCAGTCGCCTCGAACAGTGCCATATACTGCTGACGTTCGATCTCAATTTTCTCACGGCAAGCCTTGTTCAACGTGCCAAGAATATACTTGCGAGGCGTTTCGTTCATCATCTTTGTAGTTTCATCAGAAAATGCCAGCTCGCTCAGCGCGTTCTGATCCATGCCGGTTGTATTAGTGTCTGTAAAGTAGACAACAGCAGCGATACGGAAAGCATAATCATACAATGCGGGATCATACTTGCCATTACGCTTTGACAGGTCTACAACACCATCAACAAACTGAATGCGCTCTTCTAGGTTCAGATTATTTTTCATAATTATTAGTCCTCCTGTGTAATTTTATCTTGTTCAAGTCTCATCAGTGCGGCAGTCGCAATACACATCGCGTCCGCTTCATCAGAAGAAACATTCTCACCATAATGTTCGGCTACATAGTCAATAGCCTGCTGTTTTAGTTCTGGGCGTTTTACTTGCCGCCCCTGTTTGAAATCGAGCATTTTGCGCCATTCAGTCGGCTTTATGATTTCATATGGAATATTAAATAGTTCACACGCTCCAATAATCGCCCCCTGCAACTGCGCAAGCTGAATTACTGTCTTGGCTGATGCTTGCAGCGCCACGTCTTCAATTACGACAAGATCGGGATTGTTGGTTTTGATACGGCTCTGTATCATCTGGCGCATAATGGCGCGACGCTCAACTGGGTCTTTGGTTTTACTTAAATCAATCAGCGAGTGATATACAGCACCGTCGTCTAATGTACAAACGCCGGTCTTTATCAGCGCTTGATCAAAAGCTAAGATTTTTATGATAAACACTTCCTTTTTGTTTTGGAATATGGTAAAATTCAAACTTGAAGAACACCTGCACACCCCTCTTGGGGCTTATTTAATCATGTGGACGTTATCGTAGGGGCTTCCCGGAAATCCAGTAGTCAGGCTGCTGGTAGAAAGGAGGACCCTATGGAGATTGATTTCGAAACGTTTTGTATGATAATCGGTCTTATTGCTAGTGTCATGTCCATCTTGGCATCAGCTAAGACTTTAAGCCAGCCACAGGCATAAATGGGGCCAAACCACTCGAACAATCACTGAATCCTCTATGCAAATTAGAGAGTTGGTCCGCTGTGTGGGTGTTCTTCTTATTCGTGAGTTTCCTCATATCAACGCATGACTGCTCCAGCGGTCGTGCGCTCATAAAAGGGGTAGAGCCCCGAAAGACTCTACCTCTGATTTACTATTCAACAATTACTCGCCATCAAAGACCAAGTCGAACATGTTGCCATCAGCATCAGCCAGAACATCGAAGGTCATGGTCAGGGAAACGGGATCGCCGGTATTCTGCCAGGACAGCTCGAAACCAGCCTGCGGAACAGCCTTATACCAAATCGGATGGGCCTCGATAATGACATCGTCTTCGGTCTTGTAGGGAATAGAACCCTCGACACGATATGCCTTGGGGAAGTGCTTGGAATCGAGGTGCACCACCTGGGGCTTAGCAGACTTCTTGTAGTAATACACAATGTAGTCGACGCCGCTCTCGACAGTGACGGTGACTTCCTTCTCAGCCACGGTAGCTGTCAGCTCGGCACCCAGATCGTCGTCGGCCTTGAAGACCTGCACGTAATCACCTGCAGCAGCCTCGCTCAGAGTCAGCTTGGCAGTGTCGGCAGCGGTAACCTTCTCGCGCTTCAGGAAGTTTGCAGTGGTACCCAGATCGTTACCAGACAGCATCTGGAAGACCTTGACGGGATACACCTGAGCCTCGATGGTCAGAGTGCCGGTACGAGAACCGTCGAACTGCACGCGGTTGGGAGCGCCCTGACCGCCAGTAGCAAACACACGGTCACCTTCGAAAGAAGTAGAGGTGACGTTAGCCCAATCGACATTCAGGAACATCTTCTTAGTGGAATAGTTCTTCAGCATCAGGTCAGCAACTTCGCGGTTGGCAAAATTAGCATTCTTGTTAGCCATAATTATTATCCTCCTATGTTTTCATCTTTTTTATCGATGCGTTCTATCCACTGTGACGGGTCATACTTTCCGCCCCAAACTGAATAGTTCATCTCTGCGATATTTAATTGTTTTGCCTTCATCAGTTGGGAGAACGTGTCTCGTATCTGACCAATGGTGAGGGCACAAATATTTGAATAATTCAGACTCTGATGAAATGTACACAACAACGAGATCATGTTAGGCAACTCCAAATTGGGGTCGCCTTTTTTTGTTTTTGCGAACTCTTTCTTCTTTTTCTGAAATTTCTCCCAAAACAGCCGATCTTTCTCGGTTTTAAACTTAGGATTCTCTTCTGGCATATCGTCATCCGCAATATCAAGTAGCTGCAAAATTACTTGAACAACTGTCTTGTAATTTGATTTGTTAACAAAGCCGCCAATTGACGCATTGCCTTTTGAATCGACTTGTTTATCAATCAAAATTGCGCGATATTTTTCATCCCACTCCAAATTACCGAAAATAAAAAGAGCCAAACCCGAAATCAATTCGAATCTGGCTTCTTCGTTGGCTGTTAGGATATCAAACATTGTCATTTCATTTTTTTGTTCATTTGTGAACTGATTCCACGGATTTTCTATCTTGGCATCTGTCGAGAAGTCCGTGAAATATTTTTCTGGTGTATACAAAAATAAAGTCAATACTCGCTGATACTGGTTGTAGCCGAGCTTCAAAATATCTCCAAGAATAGGGGAGTGAATTCGACCTACTTCGCGCAGCATGACCCCATAAGGGCTGATATGGTCTATATAATTTAATCGAATCATCGCCTTGCCCTCCGAAAAGTTCCAACGCGATAAACGAGCATACGACCATAATAGGGCTGTGCTGGTTTATAAATACTGCTGCCCACCCATTCAAGTGGACCAATTCCAAATTCAGCGTTGCCGTTTAAAATCTTATCAACGTCACTTACGAGAACATCGATCCGAGTACCGGCTTGTCCTTTGCGGCGATAGGTCTGCATGAGATTTTTGCTGCAATATGCAAACACATAGATCGTCATGTCTGTAATCGTGTCGCCATTAGTTTCTTCCGGCACCACCTCAACACACAAAAATGTCTTGGAATTCTCTTGGGTGTCTGGAACAAACTCATATTTGAACACACAGCCGCCCTTTCCTGACCCGTCCTTACCAAGCAGGGCAGTTTCAGGATCTTCAATATTGTCAACGTCGCCCAGAAGGACATCAAGAATATTGTCATCGTTTATCAGCTTTGATATTACTTTGTTTTTGAAAGAACCGATCTCTTCCAAATTCATATCAGATCACCTCCAAATCAACATCGGCGGTTAATTTACCTGACTGAACTGTCAAAGATACAATGGTTCCAATCAGCTTGGGATTATCAGCGCAAACTACTTTACATTTTGCGCTAGACACAGAATCCTCCGCGTTCTTAAAATGGATCTCATCAGGAACATGATCGCCCTGTAAAGTCCAATTTGCCATCTCACACGTTTCGCCATCGATTTTCGCTGTAAACAGCTTACCGAAACCGCCGGCTTGAACTGTCGGAGCTCCAGTAAAATCAATACTAAGAACATATTCTGGCTCAGCCTCCTGCGGTGGATAGACGACTTCTGGCGGAATTTCTTCTGTATCTTCAATAGGAACATAGTCACATATCATCTTCTCAGCATTATCGGTCTCTGGATTATATAGATCCTGTTCAACGTTAAAAGAGAGAAATCCGACCTGTTCGTTATTGTAGTCAATACGGCTTGTCATCTGGTCGACCGAAGTAATACGATATGTTTTAGGCACATCGTTAATAATTTCCAGCATTAGCCGCTTACCAATATTAAGATTGGCAGAGTATTCATCGAAAGGCATCTGGATACGGAATTCGCGAGTAGAATAGCTCATCTGCTTATTCTCTTCCAGATTGGAATAATATGGCTTTTCAACTGTAGCCCACAAAGAATGGATCTTGTGAGAATTATCGTCTTGCCATTTTATTTCCTTTCGACAAATCTGAATACGTCCGCGTACTGTAATCTCATCTTCCGGGTCTCTTTCTGTAATCAACCAGTGGCTCTTGCTCCAATAGACGATGCTTCCAATAGAAAAGTCTTCGCCCGGCAGAGTATGGATGATCTTTTGATCCATAACAGTTGAAGAAATAATATTCAGTTTACGCGGGATATCATCAATCGTAACATCTTTAAAAGATGGACTGACTGGAGCCAACTTGTTTTGGTCGTGAATTGACTTGTTAATTATTCTGTCACGCTGGGTTGGTCCATTAAGTTTAAGCATTTTTCTATATTCTGATCGAGTCATAAGCCACCGCCTTACTCAGTCAGCTCAGAAACCTTGTTTACTCTGAACGAGTAGCCATTCATTTCGGCTTTCAATTTCCGTTCTGAATACTGTAACAAGTCTTTCATCTGCTCTAATAACTTAGCGGGGGAGAACATAGAAAAATCTTTTGTACTCATGGCATTTTTTAGTGCGTCAGAATTAAAGACGTAAGGCTCTAACCAGTGAACAATCATACTCAGGGCGAGAATACTCTGCTCCTTGCGAGACAGCGTAATGTTGAACATCTCGAGCTCCTCGTCGTAATCGGTCAGGTCATTAACACAGATGTCTGCAAAATCGTCAATCGCTGCCTGAAGCAGGTCTTTTTCGACTGCCGCAAACATTTCGTCTGTGTAGCCTTCTTTGTCATAATCTTTGATTCGCCCACGACAGCGGGCATAGATACTTTCAAAAGTGGTTGCCATAGCCCGCCTCCTTTATTTAGATGGTATCTTCCAGTTCGACATCCAGAGAGTCCTCCAGCGCCTTGATAGCACTGCGACTGTCCAGCTCACCAGAATCAATCTTCTTCTTAGCCTCAGATGCGATGGCGTCCTTAGTGCCGCCCGGCAAAGTGGGCACGATCTCCTTGATTTCGTCGGCGGACATATTAAATACATCCTCGAAGTCATCAGTAGACAGACTGTTCTGATAGTAACGACCGACACCAAGCTTCTTGATAACTGCGGGGTCATCAATCAGAATCCAATTCTCCTCAAAGAAACGGCGCTGATTGCCACGCATAGAAACGAGCTCGCGATACTCCATCTCCTGAATCTCGCCCAGACCGCTCCACTCGACCACATAGCCGGGGTTCAGTGAGGACTTATAGATCAGGTTGCCAGAGACACCACTTCGGCACTCAACCATAGTTTCATTTGTAATCTCTGCGGTAGAAACAACGGGCTGCTCAACGGGGGTTTTTGCAGTAGTTGCCTTGGGAGCCGCAGCTTTTGTAGTTGCACGTCTTGCCATTATTTCCTCCTATATAATAAGAAGCGGCAGGGAAGCCCCTACCGCCCATGTAACATTTTAATTTGATGATCAGGACAGCTTGTACACGCCAAAGTCACGATCAAAGATAACGGCAATACCGGTGCGCTTCATCATCAGGAATTCCTGAGTCATATCAGCGTTGTCCATGGGGTTGCCCATCAGCATAGTGACGTCACCCTCGGTAACGCGCTTAATGGGCTTGGTATCGCCAGCAAACACGTAGATGACATCGTCGCTCAGCAGGAAGTCGTCGGTGCCGTCCTTGTGACGCTGCTTCACAGCCACCAGAGGAGTGCCGGCCAGATGACCAATATAGCCCATTGCGTAAACATCTTCCTTAGCGGAATCAGACATGGTAGCAGTCTTGATCTTGCGCAGAGCCTTCTTAGTGCCGATAATAACAGCAGACTCACCAGTAGAAGTCTCAATGTGCTCGATCAGATCCAGCAGCTTCTCCTCGTCATAAGTACCGGTCACAGTATAGGGAGCCTGCAGCTTGGAGAACATGCCGGTGAAAGCAGCATATGCAGCATCCAGCTCCTGCTTGGTGAAAGACTTGCCGACCAGATCAACGAACTTGTTAAAGTCGATACGGCCAGCCAGCACGCGGTTCAACTCCTCATAGATCTTCACGGCACGCAGCTGGGTGTTGACAGTGATGTCCTGACCACCCTCAATGCGCTGACGACGAATGCCCTGAGTACCTTCAGCGATATCAGCGACAGCAAACAGGCACTCCTTCTCGATATGGAACTTGTTGGTGTCGCCCAGAGACATATTGCGATCCTCGACCATGTTCATGAAGAACTCGTCGCCCTTCAGACCTTCCTCGTGGATAACATTCACCAGTTCCTCAACAATTGCGAAAACCTGAGCGCACTTGCCGTCGCGAACAGCCTTCAGATCCAGCTTTGTGGAGCCACCGTTTGCCTCAATCAGAGCCTTGCGCAGAGCCTCCTGAGTATCATTAACAGAGTAATCACCGGCGACGTGACCCTTGTAGCCATCAACAGCCAGCTTGATCAGATTAGAATCAATAGCCATGGTATAAACCTCCTATAATAAAAATGGCCGCCCGCTATTGCACGGACGGCGTTATGTTAATTTCTTGAACTTTGGGATCACTTCAGGCTAATGTAGAAGTATGTATACTTGCCATCGCCAAAGCCGACAGTCTCCTTCTCCAGAATGGTGCCGAAAGTGGTGTCATCAGCGGCACCGGTCTGAACGGTAATCTTGGTAGAACCAGCGGTATAACCAACAGTCTTGCCAATCTCGGGAGTGCCCTCGAAAGCCTCAGCGGTCACAGAGAAGCCACCCTTAGAGTCCAGAGAATAGGCGCGAATGGTCTTACCTGCCTCATTGACCCACTCAGTCAGATAGTGAGCGACAGTCTGATCATAGAACAGCTCTTCCTCTGCAATCACATACAGATCCTCCTTCACTGCACCAGCAGCGGGAGCGGTAGCCTTATAAGCCTCACGACCCAGCTTCTCGCCCAGAACAACGATATTACCGTTATCGATTGCTGCGGTAGCATCGTCAGAATAGAAAACCACACTTGCCAGCTGCTCACCATTCTTGGTGCCACCCAGATTATCAGTGCGCACAACAGCATGCTTAATATTTGCCATAATTATGTACCTCCTAAATTTTTGAATTATTACTTACCGAGATAGTGCTCCATCAGGCCACCATACACGGCGTTATCTGAACCGTTCTGGGTGCCACCCACGCCAAAGCGGACAGTTCCTCTGTTGTTAGTAGTGGGAACATAAGAGAACTCAGCGGACTGACGGCCAACCAGTGCATAGCACTTAGTCTCCAGCTCGGCATAAGTAATCTCCGTGTTCTCCTTCAGTGCGGTATATTCCGCATTTGCGCCCAGCTTTTCATCCATAATAGAGAACAGCTCGTCACGCTTAGCCTTTTCTGCTGCGGCGACTGCCTCAGCTTCAGCCTGCTGATACGCTTCCAGCTTTGGTTTGATTTCGCTAACTTCATTAGCTGCTTTAGTAAAGCTGTCAGACAGCTCAGCGATTTTGTCAGTCAGAGTAGTAAAGGCGGCAATAGTGCCAGGCATCACTTCACCCTCATCCCAATCCTCATATGTAACCTTCATGCGCTTGATATTCTCATAATCCAGAACAACATTGTCGCCATTCATAGAGTAGGGAATGCCCATCAGCTGCCATGTCTTGGAGCAACGAACCACCACTGTCTCAGGCATCAGATCTTCAAAATAGAAATCTGGAATCATATACTCAGAATCCCAACTAGAAGGATGAGTGTGCTCGGCAAGCTTAGTACCGATCTCGTCCATCAGCTGAACTGTAGTTAGAGTAAACTCATTGTTTTCAGTAGCGGTGGGCTCATCTTCAGATGCCGGTGCTGTATTTTCAGTCGGAGCAGATTCACCCTCGCCCTCATTTTCTGCAGCATTTTCAGCCGCAGGAGTCTCACCTTCGCTATCTGCCGAAGTAGTATTTTCGGCAGTCTGGACGTCGGGCTCCTGTACTGTATTTTCTGCCGGAGGAGTCACGGTTTCAGGATTTTCGACCACGGTCGTATTCTTCTCGTTTTCATTCATTGGTGTTTTATCTCCTTTCTCCTCATCGGATGGATTTTCATTTTGTGCAGCATAATTCTGCGTGAGAGCCTGATACTCATAGAGACGCTCTCGAATTTGAGATGTGATATCGTCAACAGAAAAATTGGCGGTTACACAGCTCCCAGTCATTGCTGGCTGAATCTTCGGATCGGTGGTCGACAGAATGCAGCAACCATCAAACTTAAAAGACGAAACGGGAGTGATTCCGTCATCGCGTTTCGCCTCGCAAACCATATCGGTCAGTTCGACGCTGTGGTTTTTTGTCACATCGCGAGTGAAGATATCTACTGGGTCGCCAAATTTTGTCCAAATCAGGCCGTCAACACGCAAATATTCACGTTCTGTGCCGGTTCCGTCATCTTTAATAATCCAACGCGGGTTACAAGATTCAGGAATCACACCATAAGCCTGCCCCGCATACAGATATTTGACATCGGTATCTGTGATTCGCAGCTCGTGCTCATGACCTTTGAAGTCTTTATCTTCATCGTCCAATTCATTCACTACATAACCAAGAATCGGCATATTGGCGATAGTCGGGACAGCTTTGTTAATAACATCTTTTGTGAAGCTGGTCTTATTAAGATTTGCCCCTGTGTGCATCACATCAATACAGACATCAATGAAGCGAAAATCAGAAGTTTCATATTCATTCTTCTTTGAAAAAGAGATTGGATATCGTTGATTCATTCTGCTTTCACCTCCTCGTCCGCAAAATAAAAGCCCTGACGAATTGCAATCTGCAACTCAGCCAGAGCATTTTCAAATACATTATCATTGATAAATACATAGTTGTTCGGTGGATCTTTTCGTAGCAGGAGAGCGCCGTGTTCTATCAAAAACTTCGACATCCCGGCGGCGTGAGAACCATGCACGACTATTTCGCATAGATATTGTGCCATGTTACTCCTCCTGTCTATCTGCTGTTACTTCGCCAGCGTCACTTAATTGTTTTCCTTCACTTGCATTAGATGGGCGTCCGCCCTCGTTTACAGCGCCAGACTGTGTATTAGAACTTTTAAGCGGAACTTCAACAGTATTCAAGCCAAGCACATCATTCTCAAGATAAGCCATATTTTCATAATCCGTGCCAGCAAACCCGGCGGTTGCAAGGATAGCGCTACGTGTTGGAATGCCATATTGGGCGTCCTTTAGATATCGCTCATGCATTTCGGCACGGTTGTAATGTGTAACCGGCAAGAAATTGATACGGAATTTATAAGAACTTGATACGCTCTTGAGTTTACGATTAACCCAGCGCTCCAGCTGACGAATCACCGCAAATACAATCATTTGGTCATTTACAGTACACAGATTCAGCGTTGAAGCAGCCGGATCATCACCGCCACCAAACAAGATTTTATTTACACCAGCCTGCGCAAATAGTGTTGCTTCGGCCTTTGCAACCTCGTTCGTATCACTATTTACACCGCTTTTGTCAAAGTTCCAGTCAGTTAATTTCATGGGCGTCAGAATCGCACCAATATTTGGCGGCAACACATTGCTCATCATGTCGTAGAACTCTTTGGCAGTTTCATAGTCAATCAGGAACGAACCATCTTCGTCGTTGATAGGAATTTCCATCGCAATAGCCTTGTAGTTGTTGGCTTCGCTGGCGTTCTTACTGATGGCACGATAATCTTCAATATCCGCCAGAGCACTAAACAGACTCACAAACGGCGGAATTGGGATATAGTCTTGTTCATTTACCTTAATACAGATTGACTTAGAACTATCCAATTCTTGCCATTTATATAACTGAGTATTGGTTTTATAGGTGTTATACATAGTCTGGAACTCGGGCGGATAATTCAGTAGCTTGTCTTGGTTTGAATCAAAATATGAAAAGTTGAATGCAAAGTTGTATACACCATCTTCAATGCTACTGATTTTACAATAGTCTGCATCTAGGTTCTGGAAAGCAAAACTATCATTCGTCTCCCATGCGTATCCATAATAAACGTCGTCGCGAAATGCAATCGTCAAAATCTTGGTTGCTTCGTGTGGAATGTTCATCAGTTCAACAGCTGTTGAGCTTGCGTAGTATGCTTTCTTAAACTTATTCAGATTGATGCTTTTAGATCGATCAAGACCGTAGGGAACAAGCTCATAAGAGAATGTAGACATATTAGCAAAATATTGAATCAGCCGACGATAGTAGTTTGAAATATTGAACAGGTATTTGCTCATATTCCGCAGTTGCTTTTCGTAACTAGCTGGATTAGCAAGATACTTTACAATTTGATCCTTCGTATACTTGGTATATGTCGGATTGGTCTCTGATGTGGATTCAAGGTTGCGAATGCCAATCTTTGATAGATTAGCATAAACGCCACTTACTAAATCAGAATATGTAACATAGGAGGTCTTTCCACTTTTGGAATTCGTGACCATGACCTTTTTATTCATTATATTTTCAGCCATTACAGCCCTCCCTTCTTCAATATTGGCGCACGGAAGTTAAAATCGAGCAGCTTCGGTTTGTTATGCCGTTTCTCCATGCTGCGCTCAACTTGCTGCGCAATATAATAATTATAGGACAGGGAAGAGTAACGGTCTTTGCGACATCCTGATTTCTCCTTGACCTTGATTACGTTGTTTACTGTTTCGTAGCCCAAATTGACAAGCTCATTGACTGCAAGCCCGGTGTTGATATACGGCATTTGTAGAGCAGCTCGTTCGCTGGGCGACATTTTATCGTATCCTTTATATAGTTTGCGTAGCTGATCTTCGCAGCTATACTCGCTTTGTAAAAGATGAATACGTCCTTGCTGGAAGCCACTGCGCAGACCAATAGCCACATCGCTATTAAATTGAGAACTACCCATGATAGCCCAAATGACCTTCTTGGCAGCCTTATCAGAACAACGGTCGGCAATTTCCGTATTGTTGCAGCAGCTGATTGCTGGATAGGTTTCGCCAGTTTCAGGGTCATAAATATCGCGCATAAGTAGGTCAATCAATGGAATACCAACCGAGCGAGCATCGATGCCGAGATAATCACAATTAAAATATTCAAAGTAACGACGCAACTTTAGCGCTTGATCTTGAATGCTCATACCTTCCACGTTTTCAGAATAAACAAAATTGCTAGTATAACGTCCTGATTTGTTTGGTATCATACAATTAAGGAAGATACTTGTTGCGTCATTGTCATTTTTCTTGGAACTCATCAGTGCGATATCGGCAGTCAGAATGCGAACTTCTCCATTTTTCTTTTTCGGAATCTCTGCCGCAGCGGAGGAGAGTACGATATTTGGAGCATAAAATGCCTTTTCAATGACACGAGTTTTGTTGATGTCATCGAATTGGAATAATCCACCCTCGGTAGCGCCCAGCCACTTACATTCGTTTTCCATAGCGAACGTCAAATCGGAAAAACTGGATTCAGACATCTCGTCTTCGATAGCTTCTTTGAGAAGTAGCCCACTTTTGATTGACATCTGATAAGGGAAAGAAACACAATAGTATTTTTTATTTTGATCAATCATGTTGACAAAATAATCCTTGCACTTCTCATAACTCCAGTGGTTTTGGAACCATGCAGAACTAAGATAAAATTCTTTGTTTCGTTCAGCCATGTGCTCATATTCCGGTTTATTAAGATAGCCAGGATGACGAACAATATTTAGGAACTTTTTCAGAATCAGATCGATAACATCTTTAGAAAGTAAGCGATACTCATCACAGACAAGAACAGTGGCACGAGAACCGCGCGAACTATCATTTGCAGTGACAACTTTAATATAGCTACCATTCTTAAACAAGATTTCTGCCTTCTGATTATTGATTTCCCATTTTTTTATTTCTGATCGCAGTAATGGACTGTTTGGATATATTTCCTTCATGATTTTCTCATCAAGAATATTTATAGACTGCGTTCGGACTTTACACGCGATACATACTTTGCTTTCGGGCCAAAGAATACAGGTGATCACACAAAATACGGCAGTCAAAAAGGACTTTCCAATGCCACGGGCAGCGATGAATGTAAAGCCTGTGCATCGGACCATCAAAAATAAAAGCAACTGCTGAAATGGTTTTAAGTTTAAATTCAAACAGTCTTTTGCGAATCGCTGCGGATTGGCCCTATAGAACGAACACCGAACGGCAACAGTATTCATTATCTTTTCTGATTTCGAATTGGCAACTTCTTTATCTGTCAATTTTTCATTACTCAAGACGAACCACCGCCTTCGCCAGGACCGAAAATCGTCTCTCGTAAACTGCCGTCAGCCGAGTCATCTTCAGTAGTCGATGGTTTATGAGCTGTGTATCTTTCCATTTCTTTATCAAACTCTTCTTGATAAGGATTAGGCAGATTAAACATCTTCAATAGAGTACCTAATACCCACACCCTAAAATACTTGCCGATACCGTCTACATCTTGCCATTCGGGTGCTGGTTCTGGGATTGGTTCTTCTTCTTCCCATTTTTGAATCAGTGTTCCAAATGTGTTTGATTCTGCTAATGCATTATCATTTGTCTGATTAGGCTTAACATTGGCAGAAGTCATCAAGTTCAATAAATTGTCAGTTGCTTCTTTAATTTTCTTTGTATCACCAGTCGCGTATGCTTTTTCAGAGTTGAGTTCTGCTTTTGCAATTTGCTTAAACAAAGTCTCCTGCGAAACAGTTTTACATTCTTGACGAGTGATCCAATTTTGATAATGATCCTCAAGGAATAAATAATCACGTTCATCAAATCCATCACCCCAGAATCTAATCATCTTCTGAGTGACTTTTGTGTTACCAGTACGACCGGCAGCCAGCGCGTCCTTCTTCTCCTGATCCAATGTATCGTCGTAAGACTTCCCGGCGTGCTGTCGCATATTAAGGCGTCCCATATATGTATTGATTTTTGGAGAACCGGGAGTAGAGTGATCTGCGGCCTCAAGAAGCCCATCACAGTAAAACATATCAAATAGCATAGCTAGTCGCTTGATTGCTTCGTTCTCGTCTCCGTATTTCTTTACATAGAAATTGAACATTTCTTCTTTGCATTCGTTACACCACGGCAAATATCCATCGTTGCCCATAAACCACTGACTCTGCGTCTTTGAGAAATTTCCCTTGCGCACATCATAGATCTTTCCGCAGCACATACATTTACCACCACTCCATGAGGCAGGGACTTTAATGCGTGGCGGTTTCTTTTCAACGGCAGTTCTGGCCATAGTCCTTCACCACCGTTCCGTCATCTGACATATTGTCGAAGCGATATTTGATATCATCCCATAGCTTTAAAATTTCATTGAGCTTTTTTGTTTTGTGGAACTTTGTATATACAGAGCCCGTAGTTGGATGCTCACCAATCTCTTCATAGAAAATTCCCATTGCACGAATAAAGAATGCACAACGGCGGGAATAGCAGTAGAAGTAATCGCCTCCTAAATCTTTATGAAATTTTTCTTCCATCTTCGAATTCTGGAACCTCCTTTACAATTTAATTTCATGGGTACAGGTATGCGAGTCGAACGCATCTGTCTTTGGTTATGAGCCAAGTCAGCACACCGGCGCTGTCACCTGCGACATATAAAAACGCCCTGAGCGGTCAAGCCCAGAGCGTCTAAAAATCTCTATGAATTATAATGTTTAAATTACTATCTTTGCTGGCTTTTCCAGCTTCACATCATACAGACAAGTCAAACCATCATCAGCAATAACAGCTACGGCCTGCTGTGGGATATCATTCTTACGAATACCAACGGCATAACTATCAGTGCCGCATACACAGCCGCTTTCAATAACCTTTGTCCCGTGCACAGTTGTCATTCCGTTTGTGTGGCGATGTCCGAGGAAGACTAGATCAATCGGCTGTTTCACCATCATAGTCAAGTGTTCGACGACGTTGGCAGGGGAGTCTTTATCTCCATGTGCATACATCACCAGACTATTACGAGCCTTAAATCCACCAAACGTAGGATCAAGCTTCTCTGTTTTTACTTCAATGCCAGCCAGATTCTGTAACCGTGCCTTCATATAGAACGGAATCAGCGCTTCGAGTTCGTCTCCTGCAACTTGTTCTTCCTTGTTGGGGAAAACCCGTGAATGATTGCCGCTGACCGAATATACATCAATGTGTTGGCATACTTCGTACAGTTCTGCTACAAAGTTGCTCACCAACTCTGCGGCTGTCATAACCTGTTCGATACTATTTTCATTGTTCTGAACTCGAGTGTTGATATGAATATGGCCATTGATAAGATCACCAAGCAACAACACATGAATCTTTTCAGCGGCATGTCGCTCAACGATGTTAAATACCTGAGTGACATAGCTTTCCAGCCTTGCCTTTAAAATTTCCTTATCAAACTTGTTCCATGCCGAATCAATGCCAGCACCTGTATGTAGGTCAGATAAGCACACAATTAAGTCATGTCCGCTGCCTTCATACTGTACAATATTCAGAAAATCATTCTTGTCGTATGGCACAACAGCACTTGCGATCATTTCCTTGATGGATTCAGCACGCGCAATATCACGATAAACCTTGTTTGTTGCCGCCCGCTCGTCTCGCATCTTGACCTGTTCTATCTTCAGCCGCTGCAATTCGTCTGCCACAGTGCTATCGCTCATATGTTCAAGCGCGTAGTCGTAGCCGGCCTTCCACGACTTGTACTTTTTTCGATAAGCACATTCCCCAAAATTGGAATTTGTAGCTTCGTTCAAAACTACGGCTGCTTGATCCCATGTTAATTTTCGCTCAGAGCACGCATTGCCAATACGCATCATGTACTCGTCAAAGGATTCGTCATCCGTCTTTCTGAATTCATTCTTTTTAATTTCGTCCATTCTGCACCTCAGATCTCAAAATTAGAGTTGGTGCGATGAGTGCGATTTAGTTCGCGCAACGCTTCCTCGGCTTCAACATTGCCGGGCAGCTGGGTTAGAACAGACTTGATTTCTTCCGCGTACCACTTATGAGTAGTACGAGTAATGTGCACGTTGGGAATGATCTTCCGCAGGTAAGTTGCTTCGTTCTTAGTAATTTCAATCATATGTATTGAATCTCCTTTTAAATTTAAAGTTGAAAGAGATATACCCTTTCATATATTAAGAAAATAAAGTTAATTTCGTGTATCTTCGTCAATTCCGTTTGATTTTCGCTAACCGTGCCTTCTCTTTGTCTGTAGCACACTCTTTGCAATATAGACTGGCATTCGGTCTCTTTGCGATATATTTTTCACCACAAACAGTACAATAGCATTCTTTGGGATCAAACAATTCCCGTGCCACTTTACTAAGATTCAATCGATTGTTCTCAGGTGTTACATTGAATGTGTACGCAATTACGTCATCTTTATCAAGTGTAAAATTCGGATATGTGTATAAGCAGCCAATATCGTCTGTTCCAGTTCGATAGAGTAGGTGATGCACGTCAGACAGTTCGTACATGCCGCGTACCGTGTTGTATCCATCGTCCCAGTTGGGTCCACCGTGATACATGATCTCTGTCTGTTCATCAAAACATTTTCCAAACCGCTTCATTTTAAAATCAGTGTCTAATGCCACCGTGTCACTGCCATATAGTCGGCAGAAGAAGATAATTCCAAGCAAGACTCTAAGCTGTGCCCAGTTGATGTGATAGCGGCGACGAGCGTCGGTGATATAATCTAAATCTTTCTGATATAAAACAACTTGATGTACGTCAAGTATTGGTGCGTTATTTTTGCGTCCTCGGCTGAATGTTTGAATCAGATGGCTGCGATCATAACTGACAGACTCGGGGTTTCGCATTCGTTCATAATAAATCGTGGCACATTCAATAGGGGAGAGGCTTGTCCGCTTTAATAAATTACGCAGCATCAGGTTTGACTCATGATAATATTTCCAATTATCAAGCAGCATGTTTTCGTTGCAATAAAATGTCGTATAAGCCATTTAACCTCCTTACTCGATTGGTATAATACTGCCATCAACATAACGACAAAGTTGTCCATGTTCGTTATAGTATGGAGCCATATAGCTCGCTCCTGCACTACCACTAATGTAATAATACATAACTTTTGTATCCTTGGCGTACACGATAGAAGTATTCAAAATATGATAAAAATTGTCACTATAATTGTCAGCCCAATTACCATATTGGTCTTCTTTTGTACCGCAGCCAGTCAGCAAGCATCCTATCAAACAAATGGAAATCAATATAACAAAAACCCTCTTCATTCTGTTTTGTCCTCCCAGTCCACAGATTCATGAGCGAATTTTTGGATACGTTGAGCTTCGTCCCAACTAAACATCATCTCGCCGCAATTCGCACATTTCATGGCGGTAACATTTGAGGCTTCGAGTTCCTGCCCCCGGCAGTGGAATTTATATGTTAATCCATTTGTCAGGGTCATGATTCCGCCACACTTGGGGCATTCCATCTGCTGTGGAGCTTCTTCTTGCTGCACTTTCTTCTTTTTGAATAGATTAAACATCGATTTTCTCCTTTATTTCTGATGGATAAAAATTTAAATCACCCGAAATATTTCTACATTTCTGAATTATATCGTCAAGATTTTTGTCTATAGCATAAGCTGTTTTACAATCAGGACAATATAGTCCATCAATACTTGGAATTTTAATTTCTTGATATGGCGGATATTTGTTTTTACATTTTATATCTTTTCCAACAACAGGATATACTTTTGTAGAGCAGCAAAATAGACAATAAAGTGTATTCATTTGCTCAGGTTTATCCATTGCAACTAGATCTTTCAAATTATCCATATTATTTCACCCTCTCTTACTGAATAAATCAATCATGAAGAACCTCTAATTTGTGTGGCGTCTCTTTTCCACATTCCTTGCAAAATACAAACCTCATATCATTTTGGATGTTTTTCAATTCGTCCCATTTATATTGTGCTATACTATGATACCACCCACATTTCATACAACGAATTCCAACTTCTGTGATATCGTTTCCTTTCATATCAAAAAGTCTCAATTCTAATATCTTAAACTTCATCATTTACCCTTGGTTCTTCTTTGGTAGAATCATAAACAAAATATTTACAACATGTTCTCGTCCAATAACCTGATCCGATAATACTTTCTAAATCAACAATTGGACTATTAAGTGCTTTTATTTGCATCCATGTGCATTCGTTATATTTAGCACAAACAGCACAGAGTTTATTGAACATATTACTTCACCCTCGCTTCATAGGTTCTCGGCTCAGCCAGACTGTATCTCTGACCAAGATATTCATACTTGCCATTCGGGTCATGAACTGGCAACTGCACGGGAACTGGTTTGATATTTTCAACTACACCAGCACCAGCCATGTGCCATAGGAACTTTTTAAACTTGTTGGGATATTTTTCATAGCACAGCACGACTAGAATATTCGCCAACTCACGAACATCAGGGCAGATCAGCTTACACTTGTTACGATACACGTTATAGATTGCTTGCCAGTTGGTTTCATAGGTCTTTGCTTCTTCTTTCGTCATGATGCCTTCAAGCTCTTTACGATAAAGTTTCCAATTTTTGGCTTTCTTTTCGAGTTCTAACATGTTCTTGCGATATTTATTAAAGTCCAGAAAGATGGCTTCGATCTCATTAAATACATCCTGATCATAGCCGATTTCCGAATCGTACATTATGTGCCAATCAAAACTACCAGCAGGCTCTTTATGCCAACGGACTCCACGCTCCCAACGCTCGAGGCTCATACAGAGTAAATTCATATTGCTGTGTGCCTTGCTAAGATTATGTAAACGTGCATAGTAGGGGCCTGCATATTTCATGAAATAGGGCGTGCTCTTAGGACCAGTACCATATTTTTGTATATTTCTAGGTATCTTATATCCGCAGCCAGTTTTAGCTCTATCGATTTCCTTTCCATTTGCGACAGACAAAAGAGAAACATATTTCAAATATTCTTGTTTTGTCTTTTCAGTCTTAGGAACTTTGTTTTGATAGACAGTGCTTAAATTTGAAATCTCGCCAATTTGACTTTTAAGACCACGAAGAGTACAAGCAAATTTATTGTCAAGTGTATCAGTTTCAGCAAGAGCAGTCTTTTTGTCCTCAAGATCCAACGTAATAGGAATATCTGTATGTACTCCAGGAATCATGGAAGGTTCATCAATAACAAGGACGAGGTCGCCGTCAAAATCGGAACCATTGAGTCGAGGTGCATTGATGTCATAAATCGAAGTAAAACAACAATTTACAAGTCCATGAAAATATTTTTGAGTCAATTCGTTATCTACTGCGCTAACAAGCAGGTGCTCTGATCTTGATATATGGGGGTTTCGTTCACAGATGCGGTCTCCAAGTGCAACGCCACGACGATCAAAAGTATAAATCTCACCAGCCTTTAACGCTCCAACAACAGGGAGCCCGCCAGCCCATTCCATTAGAGCAACAAGATCTGGTACCCAAAATTTAAATGTTGCATTCATCCAGAGTTTTCCACATTTAAATCCATCACGAGTTTTATCAAGTAAGGAATGAACATACTCTTTAACGCATGGCTCGTGAATCATTTCTTGATTACGTGCTAATGCAGCAATATAATGATTCAATGGATTAACATCGTCAGCCATTAATCCAAGGAAACAATCAGTGTAAAAAATATCATCACTTGTGACCTTTTCATAAAAATCTACAGACATGTCAGCAAAGTGTTTGAAATCATCGAATTCTAGGTCTATATTTTGCAAAATTTGATAATTGCATTTTGTGGTTAAATTTTCTCGTTCAGCACTATAATTCCATTTCGCAATAGCAAAGCAGCTTTTTGTTTTACGAAACCATTCCCAATATCTCTCCCAGTCTTTATATGTGCCGTCTTTCTTGAAATATTTATATCCTTTATAAAGGCTGACGGTAAGAATCATAAGTGGTTCACTGCCGGGAGTTACATCATATTCTTGTCCCCAAATATCTTTGATTTTTGTAACGCCACGCTCCGCATAAAATGATTCATAATCAATCTCGTGCATGCATCCTTTAATATATGGTGCGCGAATGATACAACTATTAATATGTTCGTCGGTATTTATTTTACGTTCAATCTGGCGCATGATTTCTGGGTGACAAATACCTGCACCATCGAAGCAGTTAATAGTGATATCGGTTTTCTTTACGGCGACATCCTTTTGTGTCCAACTTCTTTTGTTGCCAGCTTTATCAATGAATTCTGTTGTTTTATCGTATAGATATTCAACCATTTGGTCTTTAATTGTATTCTCGTAATCATCAACGATACAAATTTTAGGTTCCCATTCCGGTAAGCAAAAAGCAGACGAAAGATTCAAACCACGATAAGCATAATATTTGCTAAGAACAGTTGGCGTTTCAGAAAAATCAAGTCCCATACTAATTCGCCTATCAAGTTCTGGTGCAATATGACGCTCAACAAAGCTGAGCATGCTTTGACGAACCATACTTGCACTGCGTTCACTAAACAAATACGTTTCTCCATTGATTTTAAATCCGTGTTTTACAAGGCGTTCAAGAGCTTTTGGTTTATTGTATCCACCTGTAGCGTCAACAAAAACAACAAATTTCTGAAACTTATCGTCATTCATAGATATCATACGAATTTGGCGGAACATCATATTATCTCCCTGTAACACAGTGAAATGAATAAGTTCTTCGTCAGTTAGTTTGAAATTATAATCATGGGTAATAATATAGTTAAGAGGAAACTTTAAAACGCTATACAATGGAGGAGAAAACATCTATATCAATTCTCCTTTACTTTAATTTGTTATGGAAATCATCGTCATCGCCAGAGTCATCGTCGCTGTCATCCCACTCGCTATTGCACACAACGTAGTAACAATCGATTGCACTGCTAATATAAAATACAAGAAGGGGAGTAATAACCAGCGCCACGAATAACACTTTTCCAATAATCTGATAGGTCAAGTAGAAGATTACCAGTGCCTCAGCAGCGTGCAGTATCCAATCAAACCAGTTTTTGCTATTGATAAAAGCCGATACTGCAATAGTCAAAGGAACATTTGTACTCATCATGCCCTGCTGACCGTTTTCGTCTTGCAGATCGTCGGGCTTCTTAGGATCTTTATCCACTGTTGCACGCCTCCTTACTCTTCATCGTCCCACTCGCAGCGTTGCTTGTGGGATTTTTTATTATATTTAGACGCCGGAGCTTCCTGTGCTTTTTCAATCTCCTGCATAAACTGGTTTTCAATCATGCGCTGTTTACGGGCTGCTCTCATATATGTACTCTTAGAATTCTTGTCTCGCTTGCGGTCACTCATCGCCGTAATCCTCCTCACTGTCATTATCGTATTCTTCCAACCCATATAGCTTATGATATAAATATCGGGTCAAAGAAGGGGACATAGGCGTATAATCTTCCATCCAAAGCGTGTCATACAGTGAAGCATCACCAATAACTTCCTGCCAGTCCGCGTATACTTGAATCGCGTCAATGACATCTTCTACTGTGACACTATAATCACGCACCGCATCAACCACGGCGAATCCAATATTAAAAATATCCTGTTTTGAAAATTCTTCTTCTTTCATAATAGTCCTCCTTATAGAAGCGATTTGCACCGAAGTGGCTTCTTTAGTTTATCTAATTGATTGTAAATATCTGCGATTTGCTCTTCTATGGTTTTCAGTCTATCCCATGCAGACTTTTCTACAGGCTGTTCTTTAGGTATGGTGATAGTTGCGTTTTTTGCTAAATCGTTTGATATCCAATAACCATAATACTTCTCTGGATTTTCAATAAAATCTAAGTCAATAACATCCATTTTGTTAATCTCCTATTACAGCAGACTCTTGCATGACAACGGCCTTTTCGCGCTCCTAATAACATCATCGATGCAGCACGGGTCAATACAAAATCCTTTAAATACATTGAAATCGCCCGCCAACAACAATCTGTCAATACTGATGGTTCGCATTTTCATCGCCTCAGATATATACCGCGCATCCTCATCGCCATATAGTCTCACAAATTCTTTAAAACATTTTACAGTGTTGATCATTCCAAATTCTTCATCGAAATAGAAAGTAGTATATCTGACTCCAAATTTATCTTTGTCGAACTGCACGCGGAACTCTTCTGGGCTCTGACATATTACAGTTGTCTTTGGATGATTTTTTACTTCTTTTAATCTGTCATACCAGTTACATACTGCTTTGTAATTCTCTGGCTTCACGAATAATACTCTCATTGCTGCTTCCTCTGCAGCGCTGCAGCGCTCTTATAACAAACTGTGACATACCAAGTTCTTTTTATTTATTTTAATACTTACTTCAGGACACCGCTCACGAAAAAATTCATATATTTCTTTATCTGAAATGCTATGACCGTTATCAAGCCCAACGAACTGTCCATCTGAAATTAACAATTCATCATCATAAGACCCGATACTGTCTCCGCGAGCGACCGCATCTATCAGAAGTTTTGCTTCTTCTTCTGTCCATTCAATAATCATAAAAGACTCCTACAAATAAACGATTTCGAATTTCTAGTCAAATACACAATTCGATCGTATATTTCTTTATCGGTTCTTCCCCAAAATCCATAGTATTCAAGATCTGGTTTAATTCGGCTTTCATCTATATCAGGTGCAGATGGATAAAGCTTTTTATATTCTCTGATGAAACCTTTAATCATATCGAGTTCATCAATCTCATCTCTCATAATAAACTCCTGCAAATAAATGATTTTTGATACCATGGCGTTGGTTTTGGCTCCCATTGATCAAACAAGCGCTCATAATAAAGTCTTCCGTTTTTCTCATCTAAGTGCCATCGCATATCTTGAAAATTCACGTATTCTGCATCAGTATCAGCAAAACATTTTAAAACAGCTAACATCTCATCGTAAGTTCCTTTGTAATAACCGAAACGTCCAATTTGTGCGTAACCCATCGCTTCTTTTATAATTTCTTCTCGTGTCATACTATGGGTCCTCCAACTGTTGAGTTTATAATAGGCTCTTACAGGTAAACGGTTTTTTGAATTGCAACGCATATTTTCCTACTAATTCAAGATATCGCTTATAAATACTTTCTGCAGCCTTCCCATCAATTGTCTCTAAATGCGACCCGGACATTATATCAACTTTAAAGAACTCCATTGAATTTATCGTAAAAGATGACGTAGGACTATAACGTACATATCTGCGGTCTACATCGACATGAATTACAATAGAATCTATTTTTTTATTGAGCTCTTCGCTAAGTTGCTCACAGATTTCCTTGCTTACGAGTTCTAATATTTCTTTCTCGTTCTTCTTGTAATTAGTCATTCCAAAAATATCTGTTATCATAGCAAACTCCTACAGGTCAGTTGCAGCGTTGGTCTTCCTATGGTCGGATCGTCTGCGTCCTCGATTTCTGGGTGAAACGCAACATCAGATGGATTATACGTAGCTATAGAACAGGCGGCGATATTACGACCTCCTATGATATGCTGCATACATAAATCAACATCGTCGATTACAACTGGTTTTGTGTTATATCCAAAGCTGGCGAGTTGGAAATCTAAGGAGTTAAAAACTCGAATAGTCAGTCGTTTTTCCTCAGTATCAACATAGATCTCTCGCGAATCAACTCTATATCCTCTATATGTCCATTTCCCGCAAGATGATTCACATAAAAATATTATTGTTTTTGTCACTATCTCCACATTAAGAGATGTTGGCACAATAATGTCGCAGTCGTTTTCAATTGCGTATTTACATATTTGATAGGTGCGTCCACTGCCGCGTGGAGCTATAATTTTTTTCCATACTTTGCAAAGCCTCTATCATACGCCATCCGTCAGATTCGAATTGGGTTCTTTTACAAGTTTATTAATGAGATATTGCTGTCCTTTTGGAGTGACTCGCGTAGTGTAAGAAATTTTTGCATTACCATAAGCTGTGGTAAAAAGGGTGGTCTCAACCTCGAACAATCCCATTTCCATAGCCCATTGTGTTGGTGTGTTGTATCTATCGCCCTTCTGCGAGATGAGATATCCGTTTTCGCGTAAATATCTGAACAGGCGGTTTTGGCCAATGTCACAACCATTCTGCTTTAGCACAATAGCGAAACTACCAATAAGAACACTTGCATTCGACGCGCTGATTGCATCTGCGAATTCTGCTTTTGGGATAAGCTCTGCATTTTTTGCCGTTAAGGCTGTGATTTGCTTTTTGCTTTCTTCAAGTTCTTCATGAGCAATCAAAAGTGCCTGAGATAAAATCTCTGTTTTGGATAACTGCTTTGGTTGGGTAAGCTGTTTCTCCATCTCATTGAATGCTGTGATGTATTTGAGTTTCCATTCCAGCGCTGATTTACCAGTAAACCCCATAACGAGTAAACTAAACCCGTCACGATTCATTAAATACATCGGAAAAGTTTGGCCCCTGTATTCAAACGTTGATTCGTGAAAAAATTTAGTTACGGAATTTTCCGTAGCTAAAATACTACGAATTGCCTCCATCACATCGTTATGACGTTTTCCAAAATCTTCAGCAATCTGGCGGCTGGACACCACTGCTTCATTGTTTTCGACAGATAAAATAATGTCAGTCATATTCATTCTCCTACTGCATGCGCAGCGTTATGTAATTTCCCAAACGGCGTAATCAAATATCGATGCAAGGCTACATCTTCCAATTCTTTTCGCATTTCATTTAGTGTGATCGATTTGTCAATATCAGAAGTAAGTATCTTTTCTATGGCTTGATAAGCTATGGCGTCTATAAACATTCGTTCGCTGGTTTTCATACCTCGACGAACAAACGGTCGAATCATCCACCCAACTTGTTCTTCCATGTAGTTTTTGAATAACTCTACTGTCCGTTCGGCTTCAGCTTCTCGATAGCGGTCACACAATTCTTTTGCAAGACTATCAATGGCGTCATAGTTCCATCCGTCGGTAGGAGACCAGTAGTCCGCTACTTTCAGGTCGCTTATTTTTACTTCCATCATCTTGCGCGCCTCCTCAATCGAGCAGGTCAGCCAGACGGGCAGTCTCAGAGCGTTCCGTAATAGGTAAGTAAACCGTTCCAAAGCGTTCATTTCCTGCCAGTTTATCAATCAACTTCTGAATGCCGTTATTTCGTTCGAAAGCTACATCGTCAATCTGTCTCAAATCACCGTTAATCCACAGTGTGCTGCCCTCACCAACTCGACCAATCAATAACTGAATATGCTGCTTAGTGAGGTTTTCTGCTTCACTGCAATAAATTATAGATCGATTGAAGCTACGTCCCCGAATAAAGCCGAGCGGCTGAATCTCTACCCATCCATCAGTGATAGCTCGCTCCAATGCAACCTCGCCGCCAAGACAATCGGCCAGAATCGCCGCGAACGGATATACCTTTTCAAGCATAGAGCCGGGCAGGAAGCCAATTTCTTTTGTGTCCTTGACCTCAATATTGTTGCGAACCCAGACGATCTTGTCATACTTGCCCTTTTCGATCAGATCAACAGCATGATTAACCATCAGGAAATCCTTGCCGCTGCCATACACGCCAAGAAGCAATTTGATTGTGATGTCGTCATTCTGAAGCAGATCAAAGGCGAGTTTTTGCTGATTGTTGAGTGGTTTGATCTTACCAGAGTAGGCGGTATTCAGATTCTTATACTTAATAGGTACATAACGCGAGCCATCCCAGCGAAGTCCAGCTGTGTTACCATCAGCGTCTGCATTTGGAATCAATACATAACCGTTTGTTGGTGTATCAAACAAGTTCTTTTGCTCGATATCTTTGGAGTAGGCCATTGCTAATGCTTCCTCGCCACCCTGATCGATGGGCACCTCTGTCCAGCCGGTGTAGTCATTGTGAGCGCCGCCGCGATCAAGAGATAGTTCGCAGGGTAGTTTCATAACTCGCTGCGCAAGATTGAAGCAGCTTAGGTCACTTGTAACAAAACAGAAGGAATCAACATCAGCAGTCGTCTTGGCTACAAGTTCATCTGCGGCCGACTTTTCAAACACTCCTGTCCTGGCATGAATCTTCTCTGCATCTTCTTTCTTTTCAATCAGCTCATTCAGATACCATCGGGCAGCAGCCATAATCGTTCCGTCGTTGTTGTCTTTGACTGGGACATCATTCAGGATCGAGAATAGCTGATGGTAATCAATAGATACTACTGTGTACGCTGCTGGATGTTCGGCGAGCAGGCGAGTGACGGTGCGAGCCTTAGCTTTGGTGGTTTCATCCTTCTTGCCACTGGTCTTGATGTCTTCCAGCTCATAGAGAGTGATGTCAGCAATTAGAAACTGCTGTGCAAGCAATGTGTCAGGCGGGAGATCTAGTAGGGCAGAGGTGTCATAGAATTTCATAGTGGATCATTGTCCTCCTTGATAAGGATGTAGTAGATGGCGTTTTATGGTTAATATGTTTAAGTACTGTTTGTAAGGGCGAAATTTTGAGCTGCCAGAACATAGCGGGCGAGAAATGCTCTCAGCAGCACAAACGGGACTTAAATATATCATACCTATATTATACACCAAATTTTTGTTATTTGCAAGCGAAATTGCATATATTTTCCGGGGCGATACGTTGTTTTTTGGCGATGCTGCGCAGGACGGCTGCTTAATGGAGCGTATAGCGGGTTTTATGCGTGAAATGTGCGTTTTTAGTGGCATTTTTAGTGTTTTTAGGGCAAAATTTGACGTTTTTGATCAAAAAATGAGTGCAATTCGAGCAATCAGTGAAGAGGATTTTGGCCTTTGTGGGGTACTAGCGGGATGAAATTACGATGATAGGCGCAATTTGTAACGATATAATACCATGTAAATTTGAACGATAATACGTTGTTTACCGGGTAAGACTTCGGGACGTTTTTGAGCTATGCAGCAGTGCACTGTGGTACTTGGAGATACTACGGCGTGCGGTGTGCTGCGTGATCTTGATGGGCGGAAATAGGGGCTGCATAGCGGTGGTTGACATGGCTGTGGGGATCAAAATAGGGAAGTGAGGTGCTGCGTAGCTGGATGTAGAAATGTTGTGAACTGTGTGATGGGCTCGGGAGGTTTGTGACGTGATGGGGAGATAGAACAACTAAGCCCTTCGGGCTTCGCGCGGGCTGACCCCGGATTTTCAACCTGCCCCCTCTTGCCCTGTCTATCATCCATTTTTTCTAGGATTCATGCGGGTTTTCGGCTAATATGACCTTTTGTTAAAAGGTGGGATTAGGTAGTCCCTGAATACGGAATTTATACCTATTTATATATAGGCGACTTCCATTCTGTTTTTGTGGGCGGTGGATTTTGGCGCATAGACTATTGCTTTACAAAAAATCTGGATATGGTATTGTATAGTCACTCCAAGGGGAGCGGGAAACACCGGAATGGCACCCACACCCCGGGGAGTAGTCGCACCTTGAAAATTGCAAAGTTTGGACTTCCCCATGTGGGCGGTTTATACCGCGCCGGGTATCCGGTCAAGGTTTATGCCTTGCCATTTCAAAACATGGGTCTCCTATCTGAGCAATTAGTGCGCCCAAACCCCGATGGCCAAACATTACCGGCATAATTCCCAAGAACGTGGGAGAAGTGCGGGGGGCGGTGTACCTTGAAAACTGAACAAAAGGCAGAACCTAAGATAACACCACGGGGACTGTTATGCGTAAGCATAGTTTTGTAGAAAACGCCAAGGCCAGAGCTGGCGATAATAGATACAATTCCAAAGATAGCAACGGTTGTTTGATGGCGTAGAACCGCCTAGAGGAGAAAAAAGCTCTTGTACCACCCCTACTATAAGCTAGAATAGCGGGCAAGGGTGCAAGCAAAAGAACACCATTAGTTCCAGATGGGTAAAGTGCGCCAAGACTAACTAACGCACGATGGACAGCACACGGGCTGTATAAGTCCGTGCCATAATGGAACACGGGCAACAGTGCAATGGCCTAGAGAAAAGCACATACCCAAAAGCATATAAGCTACAAGTGTGGCTTTACATAAAAGAGACGGTCATCGGTATGCACTCTCCAAAAGCGTACCGTACCAGAGCGCTAAACAATCCGGTTTAGTGCAAGTTTTTATAAGATAAGAGGTAACTATTATGCTGAAAGTTTATGCTGACTACGATGCCATTGCTAAGGCGGGCAAGCTGAACGAACTGACCATCCCTGAACTGGTAAAGTTCTTGAACGACCAGAAAACCGTTCTGACCGCTGAGCAGTCTCAGAACGTCACCGCTACGCTCAACAAGGCAGTCGAAAATTCCAACAAGGCCGCCTGTGATGCAAAGTGTGCTGAGTTCTGTGCTATGGAACGCGCTGAAATGTGGCACTCCTACGCTCCTAACCCCTACTACGCCGGCGTGAAGATCACCACTGACCCCAAGACTATGGTTCTGTCCACCCAGGATGCAAAGATGCTTATCAAGTTCAAGACCCTCGAAAAGTATTACCAGACCCTGAACGCTGTTGAAACCAACGACAAGGGAGAGCCTATGCCCAACAAGGCGGTCTCTCTCTGCTCCGATGGCCGTTACGAAAAGCTGATTATGCTGTTCAACGGTATGCTCTCTGAGGAGACTGCAACCGAACTCAATGCGGCCAAGATGGTTCGTAGCACCAAAGTTGAGGAAACTCTTAAAGATATGGGTTTGGACTGCTTTGTCGGTCCTGTCAACAAAGGCAAGCGTCTTGCTCAGCTCCAGGCCATTTGGAACGCCATGCTCCCCGAGGAACTGTCTGCAACTTGCACCGCGCTGTCTTGTGACGTCAAATATCTCAAGATTGCAGCAAACCGCGCAAAACAGGGCTCTGTCAAGGGCATCGGCGACAAGGCCATGATTGACGAGATTGTTGTCACCATCTCCAAGGGTCTGTCTTTTGATGGCAAGGCGCGTTCCTCGAAGTACGACTTTGCAAGCAAGAGCAAGTTCTTTGCCAAGGCTGAGCAGTAACACGCACTAACGGATACCCTTTCGAGGTCGCACCGTTTAAAGCGGCCTCTTTCCAACGCGGTATGCGTAGCGCTCAAGAGTGTGGCGCATTTTGCACACTCAGAAAAGAGGTTATCACTATGTCTTGTCCTTATGTCATAAGAGAAACCATTGACGCCGACCACGTCCGTGAGCATGGTTATTATCAGCTCGATGAAATGGCCTACGACCTGACCCACGATTTTGCAAGCGCAGATGTAGAGGTCATCACTCGTCCTGCGTACAATGTCGTCATGGAAAGTGGTGAAAGACTTTCCGATGTGGACGATGAGACAGTGTTCAAGATGCTGTCTGCTGGTCTGCCTGTTCTGCATATTGAGAACGCAAGGGATGGGTATATCATGTACTCTCGTCCTGAGTGCAAGCCTGTCGTCAAAAAAGTCGGCGGTATCACCAGAGCAAACAAGAGCACCACAAGCGCGTACTGGACGTATCCTCATCCAATCGTGACGAATGCACCCATTGATGAAGTTGGATTCAAAGCGCCGTTTGTTCTTGAAGCAAAGGTGTACAACGAGGAAACCGAACATGAGGAATCCCTTTATTATGAGCTGGATGAAACCGGTTTCAAGAACGCAATGAAAGACATTGAAACTATGGTTGCCAACAAGTGGTCGAACTGGACTGCAACAAAACGAATCCTGAAAGCAAGATTCTTCTCCAATAAAAACGGTCAGTTCTATCTGAAAATCTCATTCAATTTAACATTCTAAATGAAACCAAAAGGAGCAGCGCAGCGATGAAATCAAAAATAATATCTAGTGTCCTGAGCATGACGTTAAACTGCTCACTCCCGCAAATTCAGAACGCCTTGACGTGGCGCGTGGGCTTTAAACTAAGATTCTGAAAGAAAAGAGAGGTAATGCGCTAAATGTTTAAAGACAAAAATGGCATAGTTATCCAGTGCGTCAACCGTAAAGGAATGACGTACAATGGCTGCAAAGTTCCATATATGGGACTGTACGGCACACTCAACGGCAAGGAATTTGTTGCTGAGCCTCGTCTGAACGCGAAAACCGGAGAGATGCGACTCAAGCATCGTGATTTGAAAACCAAGGCTCGCTGGGACGATATTCCCGACAAAAAAATTGTAACTCTCATTGTCTTAGCTGCAAAAGCTGGATGTGTTCAACTTTATAAGTGGGATACAAAAATGGTTTCTCCTGACCAAAACAAAGCTAAAAAAGAAGCTGCATTTTGGCATAAAGAAGCCGCAAATCCTGATACCATTCGCAGGTTTAAGGTAAAAGTTAAGTACCAAAATTCGCCTATGACAACTCACGAATATGGAACAAGAAGCCATGTCCTTTATGGCGAATTCATCGACATGAACGGCAAGACCAAAAAAATCGAACAAGTACAAAATTATATGGATGGAACTGGCATGAGTTCTTCTTTTGATAACAGAGACAGAAGGCCATTAAATCCGGTTTTTCCAGTCAAAAGTGGAAAGCGTTAATGAGTTATTTATTGTTACCGTGATTCCACTGACCGTCTGCACCTAATTTTGGACTTGAATCATTTCCCAAATTTGAGTTTAAACAGGTGATTTTATCGGATTGAAGCTGTTTGAGTTCTTTCGGCGTAAATCGAACTTTGATAAATGTCCCATTCTTTTTCGCGATTCCTTGCCGTTTGTTACATAAATGCTTATAACATAATCCATCTTGAAAAACTGGGTTATTACATTTAGGTCTATAACAAGTCAATTTCGGTTTCATAGTATCACCTCTTAGCTAGATTATAGTTTAAACTTTTAATAAAATCAATTGGTCAACCCCAACGTCATTCGATTAAATTCGACTGGCGTTTTCTTTTTACCTCTTTTCTCTGCTCCGCAAGGGGCGATACCGTGCGATTGGCGGTCACGGGGAAGATAGTATACCGCTACCAGTACACCCCTCAACGGGCATTTACACACACACACGAAAGGATAAGAAAATGAAAATTATCAACTGCACACCTCATGAGATTTCTTTTGTTGCCGGTAACGGTGACATCATCCGTACAATTCCTGCAAGCGGAATTCTGCCTCGTGTGGCTACCTCTTACACGGTAGCGGCCACTGTTGACGGTATCCCTGATGAAATCACTGTATATGGTGATGTCGAAGGACTTCCAGCAGAAGAGCCCGAAACAATTCTGGTCGTGTCTGCCCTCGTGGCAAATGCGTGCAAGAACCGCAAGGATCTTCGCATTCCCGGGCGACAAGTTCGTGATGAAGCTGGCCATGTTATCGGATGCAAGAGCCTGAGCCGTCCTTGCTAAAAAGAGGTGTAACGTCATGACTATTATCGCAATCGAATCCGCCCTCGATGTCGCGATTATGTTTGGCGATGTCGAGTTGGCGGAAGTTTATAGTGAAGCCCTCGAAGAGGCGGGCGTCCACTATGAAAGCCCTGCCAAGTGCTGGGCATAACGAAAGGAGCACAGCGATATGGAAATGGATATTGGCGACTGGTATGCCGAACAGTATCTCCTCGACACTGATGGTCACATTGGTATCGAAATCCATGCAGAAGACGGCACTGTTGTTGACCGTTTTCCGCTGAAAGACCGTGAAGCGTGCGAACGTTGGTTTGAATCTCAGCTTGTATGTGAGCGGTGCGCCACTCCGACGTGGTGCTAATCGAAAGGAGCGCAAACAGTATGGATTACTTTAGCAGTCAGACCATCTTTTTCTGCGGTATCGTTGTCGGTATCGCGTTCGCCGTATCGATTCAGCTCGCAATCAAAGAGCTGTTTCACCAGCGGCGCTCCTACCAGCGGCGTCCCCACTAACAGCGTTTCACCAGTGCACACAGAAAGGAAGTATCATTATGAAATCAATTTCGGAATCCGCTCGCGGTGTGGCGGTCGTTATCGCAAGCGTCATGCTCGCAGCCACAATCTTCACAATGCCCGTCAAGGCGGCAGAGCCCACAACTTACATCCAGTCCGGCACGATCTGGAGTGAAAGCGCCGGCGAGTACCAAGTGCTCGATGATGCTGGCGAGTTGTGGTGTTTCACCGCTGACGTTTGTGATTATGTCATTGGACAGTATGTCGAGATGACTATGTCAGACGCGGGAACCCCAGACAATATCTATGACGACACTCTCATTGCCGTGTCTCCTGTATGGTGCGGCTACGAAAGTAATATCGTTGGCCCATTCGGTCATTACGTCGTTGATGGCTACATTGCAACTGACAACACGAACTGCCTCAGCTGCTGGGTGCGTGATTCTTACGGATCTTTATGGTTCTGGAACGGATTTTGCCCCAAACAGAAGGGCGAGCACGTTGTCCTAATCATGAACAGCAACGGCACACCCGACAAATTCTCAGATGATTCTATCGATGACATCCTGTGGAGCGAAGATGAGGTAGATTGAAATGGATTCTATGAAATTTGATATGCTGTCTATTGCGGCCGCTCTGTACGAAGGCGGCTGGCGTTCCAATATTGACGACTACGAACGGCTTGTAAGAGACTATCGCATGTCCCAGAAAGAAGAGAGGTAATCTATTATGAATCAATTGAAAGTACTTCAGTATGCACAGGCAGCTGCTATGGACAAGTGGTGGCTTTATGATGGGCTGGCCGACAAGTTCGTTGGCGAAAAGACTGGCGAGATGGCGCGGAATATGGCAAACGAAATCATGAATGACGTCAAAGAAATCGGCGTCATGATTGATGCAGAAGAAAAGCGTCTCCGTGCCGAGGCTGAAAAGCAGCACAAGCAGGAGCAGGCCGCAAGAGCACAGCAGGCACAGCAGGCACAGCAGGCACAGCCGTCGCAGCAGGAGCGCCCCACCGCCGGACGTATCGTAGATGACGGCACGAAATGGACTGTTGCTGTCCGATATAAAGATGGCAGCGAAACCGTGTCCAGATTCTCTCATGAGGACATCGCCCGCAAGGCATACGAAACAATCCGGATGCTGGATAGGGGAATTGCCGAATCGAATCTTTCCCGTATGACCCTGACCCACAAAAACACCGTCGTGAAAGCATACGAGCGAGACTGAGAGGCGCAACGATGTATTCCAACTTCTTTTGCGAGGACAATGTAGGGGATATCTTTGTGTTTGTCTACTACCGCGATGACCTCATCAACGTTGTGCATCTGCGTGGCGACGAAAGCATCGAATCTGTGATGGATTCCTGTGACAGCGGCTGGCCGTTTGCTGATGAGTACAATCCGGAAGATTACGGCGGGTTGAGCATGACAGCATTTCTTGCCGAACTCGATATTATGGGCGCAGAAATCATCGCCGAAATCAATGGTCGTGAGCCGATTCTGTATCCCGCAGATATGGGTAAAGCAGGTCGCAAGCTGTTTCAGAGTTTGATTGAAAGGAGCACAGTCGTATGATCGTCAGTGAAATCTACGAAACCATGGCGGGCGACCTCTATGGTGTAGTTCTGAATGAGGACATCAAAATCATTCGGATTGTCAAAATCAACGACCACGAACTCACGCCTGATTTTTTCCGGCGAGCAAGAATGGGATTTCCGGCCGAGCATTCGTATGATTCGTTGCCAAAGAAAGTGATGTGGCGGCGTATTGAATCGAACTGCCGTCTGGTAGCGACCATCACAAACTGTCACGGCTTCATTGTACATGGCGATCACGATATGACCCGCAGCAGCCGTAAGATGTTCGGCAAGAGAGCTCGAATGAATTACGACCGCAGATACAACGGAGGTGCCAACTATGGTGGAACAATTCACAGTCGAGCCAACTACTGCCGCAAAGCAAACCAGTTCGCCTAAAGCAATTGCAGTGTGCCCCATCTCGAATTTCGGCGGTTATGAAATCTATGAATGTGACGATGAGCGCGTTCATGTAGGTATCAACAACGGCGATATGATCGAGGACTGTGGGACACGCCAAGTCAAATATACGTCAAGCGGGCGTCCGTACTTCAATCTGGGCGGGCAGCGTCACTATATCGACGACTTCATCAGAATCTAAGGAGAACAGAAAATGCTTGAATGGCAAGAGCTTTGTAGCCGCGCCATCTGGGTCACAGTTGGAATCTTTGTTGTTCCATATGCTGGGCTTCAGATTTGTAGGGGCTTTTATTATCTGGACGAGTTCCCACGGTTCAATCGAATTTGTAGGGGCTTATATCGTGCGGTGAAAAATCTAGTGAACGGCATCGTAGATGTCTATCTGGATTGTCCGTGCGAATTCGTTTTGTATAGCACAGCGGTGATTGTAATCATTGCTGTTGCGATAAATAAAGCGGCGGCATTCATTTAAGAACGCTGCTACACACAATTCAATCAAAAGAAAGAGGTAACAAAAATGCTTTACTATCGTACCAAGAGGAGTGCCAACAACAAACCCATGTATCGCGGCAAAGGGCGTAAGGCAAACGAAGAAGCATGGTCTATCTACATTGCCGACGAGCTGTTCACTGAAAAAGAAGTCGTCAAGATGAATCTGAACAGAAATTATTTGGAGCCTGTTGAAATCAAGCAAACCCAAACACATCGGCAGGGCTGTTTCCGTGTGGCGAATTTTGATGCCAATATCAAGTCGGTAGAAGCAGTGTCGAAACCGGAACCTTTGTCTAAGAACGCACAGAAAGAAGTGATTTCTCGTTTAAAGGACAGGCGGTCGTATAAGAGCCATCTGTCGACTAATTCTAGCGTTCGACCTACCACAATCTTGGTTCGATTTAAGTTGCCGACTCCGAAGAAGAACGATGCGGCTGCGGCGAACAAGTAAAGCAATTTCCAGAAATTCCCTATATACATAAAGCAGTCGCGGATGATATCATAACAAAAAAATATTCGCAGAGGGAACTCCGGTAGTGCAAAAGCGCACCGCCGGGGTTTAATGCGGCTACTGGTTCTGCAGAACTGGTACTGGTCCCAAGCCCAGAACGCAATCGCAAGTGGGGCACATAGCGTCACGATCAAAGCGGTTGCACAAACAGAAGGGCGCTCCACCGCTTTAGTGAAATTTGATTTGATTTTGATGCAAAGGCCACGCTGATAAATCAATGATAAAAGTAAACTAGAGGGTGTTACTTGAAGTGAGCGAAACTAAATGAAAGGAGGGTTTATAGCTTGAATTGTAAAATCCAGTGCCGCTCGCTAGGAGTGGCCTTTGGTGCAAGGGTCGCGTCTTACTCCAATGAGAAAATTTTCATGGGATGGCGATACAAACTGTTTTGACGTCCAACTGAAATTTTCAAATTAAATAGAATCGGCGTTGCAATATGCTCGACGCATCCGAGCATAAGTTTGCATCATACATACGAGTTTAGCGGTAGTCGCAAATAGGCGTAATCGACCCATAAGGTTCGCTATAATGCGGGTCTGGGTGATTCCCGAACGGACAAGTTAAACGTATGTAAAGGAGCTTTCATAAACCGGGCGACTGGTGGTACCGGGGCAGACGTAACCACATCCAATACTTGCGTAACAAACACACAAAGAATGAAAGGATACACAATTATGGACATCACAAAACTGATTGAATCTCTTCCGTCAGAAATCAAAGACCATGTCATTGACTGTTATGATATCCAGATGGGCGAGCGGTATGGAATGGTCGTGCTGCTTGACTGTATCTTGTCGCCAGGTCAGAAGGCGCTCTTACAAGGCAACAAGCATATCATGGGATTGGAATGTGTTGCTGAGTACGTCCCCGAAATCAAGCATTCTTACTTCTACATGGTATGAGCGTTGCTATGTATAATCCGCAGAGAACGCAGCGGGTAAAAAAGGAGGATGGCAAAACAATGATGGTGTATATCTTAGATAATTCCTATTCCAAACGAGTCAAGGGACAACCGTGGGTGATGTTCAATCATTACAATGGGGATGTTTATGGCAGTCGTGAGCGTGCTATGAAAACGTTGGCCGAAATGGCAAAATCGGTGAGTGCAGACCCGGAGTGCTATGACGTCGAATTTGATGCTGATGGCCGCAATCTTCATTATCGTTGGAAGAATTTGGACGGCGATGAGTTCGAACGCTATATTCAGATCGAATCAAGAGAAGTGAAGTGAGGGCCCGCAGCATGGGTGATTATGCAGACGCTGGCTATCAGCTCCAGCATTACAAGATTACATTTTATGGGGAACTTGAAGGTAATTGGCTGAATTTTAAAACATATCACCGTGCATTCGCCAGCTACGATTGTGCCCGAAAGTGGGCGGCCAATGTGTTATATCGAAATCGCAAATATCGCGGCGTTAAGATCGAGATGAAATGAAAGGAGCACACACCTATGAATGTACCTGTATATATGGATGTACCTGTATATATCGTTGAGAATTGTTATTATATGCAAAACGATAAGTTCTCTTGGACTGAATACGGCCACAGCATTCAGTCTGTACGTAAGAATTTTGAGGGTGCTCTCGATGTCCTTCGTGCCATTTATAAGGAAGCAACTCAGAACCCTAATAATTACGATGTACAGATCAATGAAGAAGCAGCGGTTCCGTATGTACTTTATCGCTGGAAGAATGCAGAAAACAAACAGTACGAACGTTTCGTAGAAATTATTATTCGTGACCTGACTTGAAAGGAGTTACGTAGTATGGTTATCAATATGACTGAACTTTCTATTGCCCAATGGTCCAACGCTCAGCTCGATGCAGCTCGCAAGTTGTGTACGGATGGCGTTCTTCATGATGGGCCATTGCCTACAATTTCCCCTACGGACGCATCTATCAAAGTAAGACATATGGCATGGCAGATGGCCGAACAAATTGAGAAGTTGAAGCCGGAAGCAATCATCATCCAGGGTGAACCTGTTTTCGTGGCCACCTTCGTAAACAACTATCGTGACTTGCAGTGTTGCTCTCCTGATTACGCTGAGTGTTACTCTCCTTGCTACGCTGATGGCGAGTTCGTACAGTTCAGGAGGTTTTAACGCTGTAGCGTGTAAGGAGTCCCTAATGAAACCATTAAGAGATAATCCTATCGAAGAAGGAATCGATGCTTTCTTTGAAGAAAAACAAAGACTCGAAGAAGAAAAGCAAAAACTCGAAAATGAAATTCGAGATTATGAACAGGAATACTTAGATCAATATTATGATCGATTACAAGAACAAGAACTTTCCGAACTCTTGGATTTTTATGAGGAATTTTATACAGTTTAGGAGGTTTTGAAGGATGTATTATCGCTGGGTTCTTGGTGAAGGAATGGCTACAGATGAAAGTATTCTGGATTCAGTTACGTTCGATCAGTTGATTTTCGATTTGAAATGCAGTCGCGATCATGTTACCGAAACAGATGTGATTGCTCAGGCAAAAGAAATTCTCGATCAGCGTGTTGAAACATATTGGGATCTTGTCAAGAGCAATGCAGCTAAAGTGGCAGCAATGGCTAACGAAGAGGACGCTGGTCACGATGATATCACACTAGAAGAATAGGAGTAAGATATGTTTGTCTTGACTGAAATTGTGGCCAATAATGTTTCTGCATACGTTGGCAATATCCATGTATCAAACAATGTGGAAGAGCTTCAGAAAATTATGAATACCGATTTTGACCACGATTTGAAAGAAGCAAATGATCTTTGGATGGATTGCGGATCTAATCTCAATGATAAGCCGCTGTCTATTTGTCACACATATTCTGCAAGAATCAAAACGTTAAAAGAATTCAAAAGCTGGTCGATTATGAAAGTGTCAGGGGAGGTGACGCAGTCGTGAGAAACTTATCTAAACAGAACCGCAAAAAGATCTTTGATCTAATCAAACGTGATTGTACATTTGTTGGCTCTTACGATTTGGAACATTCTGAAGAAACTGTTTTAACCTATCTCCCGAAGCCCGGCACACAGATTCACAAAGATGTCGAAGAAGTTCGTGTTGTAAAAAATCGTAAGACCGGGAACTGGGTTGAATCCGTTGTTGACATTCGGTGGAAGCACGGTATGACCTTGGTGGAAGCCGAAATGATCGAACGTAAATATCAATGCAAGTCTAACAAGTAAGGAGGAACGCAGTTGTGACACTCGAACAGGCATGCGGCATCGTTTGCAATACTGTTGATAAGCGGACGGGTAGAGAACTCGATCATCGTGAAATTTATGCTCGTTATATCGACTATCTGGGCGGTCTGGATAAGGTCAAACAGTACATTCCTATTTCACTGAAAGAGCTGCGGCGAGCCTACAAGAAGGACAAGCTGTTCAACAATACCGGTCTGGGTTTGTGGCAGAATGCAGCTGGTTATACTGCTGGCGACCCGGTATGTTTCTTTGGTGGGATTTGGATGTTGTATAGACAAAACAATATCGATGTGGCGAGTTGTGCACAGGGCGTCTGTATCCTGAAAGAAGCGGCGAGAATGCTGATTGAAAGGAGCAAAGTATAATGAAATCAATCGAAGTTACATACGATGTATCTGTTCGTGACAGCAAAGTTTGGGAGCTGGGCGAGGCAGCATTCCGGTTGGACTTTGTTGATGATGATATCGCAGCTTTGCTCCAAAAACTGGTCGGCATTCCTGTCAGTCGAATGAGCGACTACGAATATTACATCTGGCACAAGCTCGATAGAGTTCTCGATAATTTGGAAACGCTTCGCAAAAGAGTTTATCTCAATAACTCTATCAAATCAATCAAGATCGTTGGAGGTGATAACTGATGAAAGTATCAATCGAAGAGAAGCGTGCCGAAGCTATCAAGCGAATGAAAGCGTTTGGATTCTTTTCTGATACGGTCAAACTGTTTGAGAAGAATGGTACTCCACTGTCCAGTGAGCCGCCTTGGGGTGCATTTTACGCTCTGAACGATCAACAGAAAGCGGCCGTCCACGAATTTGAAGAAGAGTACGGCGGACTTGTTTACAGTGTGATCCGGTCATTCCATCAGGAGCTCGGCGTCATTGACAATCTGCTTTATGTCAGCGACGAGAAAGATGAATGGCCGTGGGATTGGGGCGACATTGAAAATATGTGTCCTTGTGTCTATGCTGTCAATTACAATACGCCAGAATTTTCAGAGTTTGGTTCAATCGGCGTGAAAATGGGCGCTGGAGCAGGGCTGATTCGTATTAGTTAAACTTCTTTAAGTGTTACTTAATTCACCCCATACAGTTGTAAAACTCTCAAAAACCTACACTAACTCACTTGACTATAACATCATACCGTTGTATAATAGAAGCTGAAGAGCTATATATTTTGATCAATTTGGGCGAATTGGTCAATATGCAACGAAATGTATATTTATTCAATCGTTCAATTCACAATTCAAAAAATCAGAAACGAAATAGCGAATGGGTTTGGGCGAAGTCCAATCGCGAAGCGCCTTTGATTTGAAGCCGTGGCGAGCGATGAGCGAGTGGCGGCGAAAAAAATTTGGAAAGAGAATGAATTGAGATAGTGATGATGAGTTGTTAGTGATGTAAGAAAGAAGAGGATTATAGGAGATAATAGATAGAGAGTGTGAGAGGAAGGAAGAAGAGGAAGAAAGGAGAAGGAAGAGAGAAGCGAAAGAAGAGAAGAAGCGGAAGAGAAAGGAAGGGGAAAACCTTTATGCGATTTCGAAAATTGTTTGCGGCGGCCGTACTGGCTTCTGCTCTGATGCTGACTGGATGCGGTGAAAAATCTGAGTCGGACGAAAATCTTCCCCGGGTCAAGTATGCCAAGGTCTACAACCCTGATGGTACGCTGTTGGTTGAAGGAGAGTATGAATCTTGCTACTATGGCAACCAGGTTGTCACGATCAAAATCGACGGTGTCAAGTATCAAACTGCCTATGTTAATGTAGTCACGATGTGGTGGTATGAATAACTCCGGTAGAAGAAAGGAACGATAAATCGTGGAAGAAATCATAATGAAAGCCATTCCTGAGCACGGCGGCGTGTCGATGACTCGAGCCGAACAGGAAACCATTATCACGATCGGGGCGCTGGACAAGATCGCCGAGGTGTGTTCCAATGACCCAATCTATTGGCGCAAACTCGATGCCATGTGCGAAAAGTCTCCCGATGACTATAAGCTGACGAAGATTCATCGCACCAAGGACGGTTTGATTCTGTGCAAGTGGTACACAGTGCCGCGCAAACTGCTTGGGTTCAGATCTTCACGTGTCTATACGGAAGAGCAGCGGGCACAGATTGCAGAACGATTCAAACAGTATCGAGAAGCGAAAGTCGAGCTTTGATCGCTTCCAGAATCAATTCTTAGCCTGAAACGTCCTTATACGATAAGGGTTTTTCAGATATATAGTGGTTCTGCAATGAAAACTACTATACCAGCACCAAATATGTGTCTACAACCCTTATTGTATAAGGGGAAAATGGCATAATATGAAACGAGGTGATATCGTGAAGGCATTCGATAACACATCTTAGGCGAATACACTCGTGATAAGTACGGCAAGACAGTTATCGTAAAAACATCGAGATGAATACGTATTTCAGTTACGGCTGCCGGTTGACCGACAGTTACGCAAAGGTAGGATGAGGTATCCCGGGGCGGAGGGGCCTGCCTTCAGCCTCCGAACGAGTCGACGGGCGTCAGACCCAGAACCACTGAACGCCGAGCAAGGCGACTTGGTTGCAAAACGCCCGAAACTCAACGAAGTAGCTCATCAAAGTTCGACAGGAAGCTCATCAATTGAACTCAATCAACGCGAGTTGAACGGGTACTGATCAACTTCGGGACCTTTTTAAGATCAACCCTGAGGGCTTAAAAGAGCAACAACATCATTTAGATCTCGATGAATAATAATGCATAAATATGAAGAAAGGATGAATAATATACAATGATTTATGCATAGCCAATTAAGGCGCTGCCTAACGCTTATTATAAATAAGGTAGTCGACAAAAATGGCACAAAAAATATATTTAAGTTCTGTTTATAATGACAATTGACGACGCAGAGAAAATGTGTTATCATCATTTCACAAACAGGACTTAAATATACATAAGGGAGGAAAAACAAGTGAATGAGAATGAAAACGTAGCAATGCAGCTGGCGACCACAAGGAAGTTCGGCGAGCTTGAGATTCAGGTCTACGAGAATCCGGCGGTCGGTCACAGCAGGGCGCAGGATGATTTCTGGATGACTCGGGAGCAGATTGGTACGGCGCTGGAATATAAAGACCCCGTAGTTTCAATTACCATGATTCACAAGCGTAACAAGGCTCGTCTTGATCAACTGACCTCGGCTAACAAAATGTTAGTCGAGGTCGGGAATCATACGCAGATGCGTGAAGTTGTGTGTTATAGCTTGCGTGGCGTTATGGAAATCTGCCGGTTCAGCACCCAGCCCAAAGCGAACGCCTTCATTGATTTTTGCTGGGACGTGATGACAGCTCTGATGCAGGGCGAAACCGTATCTCTGAACAGAGGGCAGGTAAGTGACGCGGAATCACGGCGACAGGCACGCTTTGAAATCATGACGCAAGGCATCGAGGAACTTCGCCAGTCTCAGAACCAGCTTTGTTCTCAGATGGCCGAGATGGAAGAAAAGCGCCGGCAGGACAGGGAAGCTCTTGAGAATTTGATTCATTTCACAAAAGCAGACCTTGAGAAGGCAGAACGCATTGTGAGCAAGAGCGACATCATTATCTCCACAATTGAACAGATCAAGAAGCAGCTGGCAACGACTATTCAGCAACCGACTTATCAGAATGGTTCTTATACTCCGCGTAAGACTTACATTCAGCCAGCAGAAACTTCGTGGAAACATGACGTTAAGGAGATGGTGAGAAAAATCTCCCACATTGAGGGTGTGCCCCAAAAAGACATCTTTAACGGCATGTACAAAACCTTCGAGAAAGAGTTCGGATGGTCGGTATACGAAGAACGAAAGCTCTACGCGAAGAAAAAGGATCTTTCGGATGTTTATTTGATCCCGCTCATTGATATTGTGGAGATGGCCAACGATAACATTCGGTCAAGTTTCTATTGCCGACTCAAGGATCGCTACGAGAACGATCTTTTTGATCCCGAGGAAGCAAAGAGGCAGCCGCATGTGAGCAAGCGAAATCCGCCGATGATCCCTGCCAGTATGATTCCTACACGGCATAAGGTTGAAGATCTTCCGAGTGTGTTGTCTCCTGAAACTCCGGGCGGCGATGATATCAAGGTTGTGGCAGAGGTTCAGGCGGTTGAAGTTGAAGCTCCAGTGGTTGAAACGCCGGTGGCTGAAGCTCCAGCGGTCAAAGAACCGAAAAAGAAATATTACTACAAGCCGAGCATTACACTTCCGATCGTTGAACCCATTGCAAAAAAGCTGGGTGATAAGACGATTGGGTATTGGGTTACCTATGCAAAGATCTATGACACGATCGGCGTTGTCAAGATGGATCGTATGCGCAAGGCGTATGTACGTTCTCATAATAAGCCGCCCAAGGCTACTCCTGATATTTTCCAGTGCTCTGATAAGAATATGAAAGTGTTTAAGGAAGCCGCAAAGATTGTGGCGGCAGCTATCTAAGCTATCTACTTTCCTCCATTGTCCTTGGGACTGACAGCCGGGAAAGACCGGCATATATCCGGGTGTAGCTCAGTTGGAAGAGCGCGTGCTTTGGGAGCATGAGGCCGCAGGATCATGACCTGTCACTCGGACCATGGTACAGGGTCTTTCCTTTCTACCTGTGCCTATTGTGTGTATAAAAACGGTTTCCATTAGACGAAATCGCGTGGCTGAAAATGCCGGGCAGGTACGACAACCCTGCTTTATATGGGCCCGAAAGGTTTTCGACAGGGCTATGAAAATTCACAATTCGCAGGTCGGCCATCACCTTACGAGGCAAAAAAAACAATAAACGCTAACTACAATAGTTATCGCTGCGCGGCTTGATGCCGTGCCCAAAACAGCATCCTGATAGGCAGGTAAATGCTTGATGGTTCAAAGAATAAATCCCGGAACCCGATGTAAACGGTAATAAACACCGGCGTTCTCGGACGCTAAAACCGAGTGGTGGAGTGATGTAACAAACCGTTACGTCCCTGGGTTTGCTGTGTTGGCGGCATGAATTCCTTTCAAAAATTCTAAATGCTAACTATTGCGTAAGAAGATTGTGTACGAGTAATAGTTCTGGACGTGGGTTCGAATCCCACCGGGTCCACCAGTGGCGCAAGCCGCAAAGCTAGGTTCGATGCGACAGCGTAGTGTAGTGCGAGGTCGCTGGGGTGGCGCAATTCCACCGTGGATGCAATGCATTCATAACGCTTTGACCGAAATTGTGCGAACAGACTGCGACGGGGTAGCTCCTCGTGGAGTGAAGGTCTGGTGACAACATGAGTAGGCGAATGGATGACCTGCGAAAGTGGTCTAGTCAGTTGGTGCCCAAGCTGGCGGAGAGTGAATTTAAAAGGGCAGTCTTTGAGGATGGACACCAAAGAACAGGTTATTAATCCACTTTGGTTGTATCCACTGATGCTGTAAGTTGCATTTCGCAAAGTTCGTAAGTCGAATGCAATGTACTCAGCTGGTGTCGTTACATGGTTAAATCCTCCTCTCTTGGGCTAGTAGCTTAGTCTGGTTAAAGCCGGCAGCTCATAACTGCTTGATCGGGGGTTCAAATCCCTCCTGGCCCACCATTTTTTAGTAACATTTTGAAAGAAGGCATGAATCATGGCAAATCTGAATATCAAAGAAATCGTTGAATGGATGATTGAAGAAGCGAAAGATAAGGCTTCCGATGGCATCGCAGTCATTGATGAAGGAGAAATCGTTAAAAAGTTCGGAGTGGAGTCTGGATGGCTTCAGAGCCATGGTCCAGAAATCTATCACGAGTGCGATCGGCACTCAGAAGTTTTGGACTCTTTGATTTACACTGGAAACGACAGAGATTATTGGTCTATTCAGCTTACCATTAACAAGGAGTAAATCAAAATGGATGACAAATATCTCAGCATCATCACGAACTTTGGTTGCCATTACAGCTGCCCTGAGTGTATCGTCCGCAATAACAAGCTCAAGATGACGCCGACAGAAGAGCATTCCTCCTATATGCAGTTGGAGCATGTTCTGAAAAACGAATGTAATGACTGTAATTGGGTGTCTGTGTCTGGTGGCGGTGACCCACTTTATCACTGGTGGGAACATCAGGCGTGGTGGACAGGATTCTTTTCGGTGTGTAAAGAGCTTGGTCGCAAGATTGAGTTGCATACGAGCTATTATGATTTTGATCATGATGATGGAATTTTAATGTTTCCATTCGAACAGTTTGATAGAGTTGTGTATCATTTGCATTGTGCAGAGGAGCTTTACAAGATTTGTCGCCGGGGGAAAGAAATCGTTCGAGTAGTATTCGTTGTGGACGATTCTATGGACGAATACGAAGTTAGCAAGATTTCAGCTATTGTTCAAGAAAGCGACGATATCGACGAGCTTACATTCCGGCAGTATGTAGATGAAAACTACAAAGAAACCTATTATCTGCACGACCTCCTGCTGGCGGGGCATAAAAAGGCTTGGTGGTATGTGACCCAGTGCGATTACAACACCTACTATCATAATGGTAAGCTGTACACCAAGTACACTGATATCTTTGATTCTGAGGTGGCAAGTTATGAAAAACATAAAGATTTATTGCTGGCAGCTTGCGCATCGGCTGTTTCGTTTTTGAGTCTTGATGACATTTTTGAGAAACTTCTACGGCACATCTCGCTTGTTCAAATGGCAACAGGAAGTATAAGTTCTCTTTACGGACGTGTCAGCGAGTTGGCTCTTTCGGTGTCTGTAGCTCTGTCGCTTGCGATTGGAGCTGTGGTATATATTCTATTCAAAAATTAAAAGGAGGAACGAATGAAGAAGTTCAAAAAGATTTTCGTGGTTTCATGTGCAATCGTGATGGCGCTGACCTTTACGGGGTGTACCAAGAAAGAGGTTTATACAATCGAACCTCATGAAACTGCATTTCTGATTTCACTCTCTGAGGGCGGGGGAAAACAGGCGTCCTTTGAAAGTGAGGAAATGCTCGCCGAGGCAAAGGTTGCAGCCAAGCAGGTGTACATTACTTACTCGAAGCGACATCTGTCGCCGACTGACATCATTGGTACTTGGGTTCCGGATAACATGTTGGTTGTCGTCAATAGAACTCCTGTTACTCGTGAATGGTCCGAGGGCAAGGATAGCGGCACCAGCACTATCAACCAGTCCATCTCTGCCGAGAGCAAGGAGTCTATTGGCTTCTCTGTCGGTATGAATTGCTCTGCTCAGATTTACACTGAAAACGATGCAGTCAAGTTCCTGTATTCCTACAACAACAAGCAGCTCTCTGAGATTATGGATACTGAAATCCGTGCTCGTGTTGAAGCTGACTTTGTTGAAATGTGCGCTAAGTACACCATGAATGAGATCCTTGAGAAGAAGGCCGAGATCATGGAGTATGTCCGCAAGGATGTGACTGAGTATTTTGCAGAGCGCGGTATCACGATTACTGTCCTTGGTATGAAGGATGGCATTGAGTACGACGATGCGTCGGTTCAGGCTGCTATTAACAAGTCCTTTGTGGCCGAGCGCAATGACGAGGCGCAGGAGATTGAGAATCAGACCAAGATTTCCAAGGCGAACGCAGAAGCCGAGGCGAATAAAATCATCTCTGAGTCTCTGACTGACCGGCTGATTCAGCAGCAGATGTATGAAAAGTGGGACGGTAAGCTTCCCACTTATGTTGGCGGTGATGCCAGCATCCCTGTACTGAACGATATGAAATAATCTGCGCAAGCAGTGACGGCTCGGAAAGACGAGCAATATGCAGCTATGGCGTAATAGGCAGGCGCGGCAGACTCAAAATCTGCTGGTGAAAATCCGTGTCGGTTCAAATCCGACTAGCTGCACCATTGGGCGTTTGGTCATTGCGTCCCTCGTATTCTCATATTTCTCCTTTATATCGGATTAGTTGTTTTCGTGTCCCTCCAAACATAAGACAACCGTGACTGAACAAGTCGTAGCAGGTACGCAACCCTGCTCTTGATAAGCTCACATGGTGGAATGGCAGACACTGCGGGTTTAGGTTCCGCTGCTTCGGCGTGGAGGTTCGAGTCCTCTTGTGAGCACTAATCTCGTATGGGTAGGATCTTTAGCGGTCAGATCCGGCCGCGCCTGTGCGAGATACCACCCCGAAAGGGGCTAACGAAATATGTACGTTATTCTCGGCTCGCTCGAAAGAGTGCAGCGTGCCTTTGTAAGCCGAGTATCTTATGTGACTGTAGCTCAGATGGTAGAGCAGCAAGCTAACTGCGCGCCGTTGGTTCAAGTCCAATCAGTCACTCCGATGCCCGCTTATAGGGTCTCATTCCTCCTATTCGGGCTTTACCTCTTTTCTTCCTTGTTATTCCCGGCTCCATGGCGCATGCTGTGGCAATAAGGCGTAGTAAGCCGGGTTTATATGCAGCGGTCGTATAACGGCTAGTACATCGTCCTTCCAAGTCGATGGCGTGGGTTCGACTCCCATTCGCTGCTCCATTGTGTGCGACGGTTTGAGACTCCTACATAGAAATCCAGCCGGGTAAGTCCGTCCACAACCGGTGTAGGTAGACATCTTTACTCATTAGGTCTCTAACTAAATGGGGAATAGAAAATCAGTTGTTCCAGCTAGATCGGGGATTGGCCGTTCATTGGCAAACGACAGGCATCATACCGGTAAATGATGCTGAGCCAAATAGGAAGGGAAATAAGGTGCAAGCCGAGTAGCTGTCGGACGAATACTCTTCAGGTAGCCAGTAAACTGGAACGTAAAACGAATGTTGGCTGTTTCTGATTTTCTTTTATATGCCCCTGTGACGGAATGCAGACGTTAAGGACTTAAAATCCTTTGCTGGAAACAGCGTGCCGGTTCGAGTCCGGTCAGGGGTACCACTGTTCGAATATTCACACACAAAAATGAAAAGGAAATCTCAAGATGTTTTATAACAGCAAAAAAACGACTGCTAAAGCAAAAGAAATGAACCAAAAGTGTCGGAAAGCTGGTGTAGTTGCTCTTGACTATGAAGGCAATGATTCTGATATGTGGTCTGGCATTGATACATTCTACATTTATTTCCCGACCAAAGAATCTATGGATTTGTTTAATAAGTTGTGGGGAGATTATGCACCCGCTTATCATGTTGGATTAAATGTTGTTTGTGATAGTGACGATGGACCGGGTTTCTTCCCAGTTGACTACCATGTAAACAATTTCAAAAACCTTATGCAAAATAAAAACAGAGGTAAGACCAAACAGCTTGTAGAAGTTGAGAATTTCAAAGAAGAGGATGGCACAGCCGTATGAATTCTATTATCAGTCCGTGGGTGTTTTACTGGATCAGTGTCAGCGATGCGCTGAGTCGATTGATGTCGATTGGCGTATTTATTGGGCTAGGTGTTTTGGTCTTTTCATGTTGTTACGATGATAATGGCGAGTCTATTTGTGGTGAACGGAAACACATGGTACGAAAGGCTGGAATTTTTCTCACATCTCTTTGTTTGATTGGTATCGTGTTTCTTCCTTCTGAAGACACATGCTATAAGATGCTCGCTGCTGATATGTTTACACAAGATAATATCAACAACGCAACTGAATATGTCACTGACGTAATCGACTATGCAGTCGACAAAGTAAAAGAACTCAGCCCTACAACTGAAAATGAAAGGAGCTAAGCATTATGATCACCATGTCACATGAGGAGGTTCTCGAGACGATTCCGTTTATGTTTGTTTGCGAAACTCGGGAAGGCTCTCGTTGGAACAGTGGCACTCGTCGTAGGCTCTGGAACGAACAGTTTACCAAACAGGAACAAGCAGCGTGTGCAAGTTTGTTTAAGATGGCGCATGACTGGGCGCTTATTCGCGGTGTCCCTGATGTTGTTCGGATGGATCAGTCTACATATTGGCTGTGGATTAAGCTTGGCGAGTTTTGTGAAATGTTATGATCGCGGGGTGATGACGTGAAGGTTTATGTTCTTCATAACTGTGTCGAAAATTCTTACGAATGGGCGTTCGCTTGTGTTGAGCACGTTTATGCGAATCATGCAGACGCGGTAGATCGGATGCAGGATTTGTTCTTAGAGTGTCTGAACGAACACGACATAAATGATGCAGAAAGTATGCGAGATAGCTACATTGACGATTGGGGAGCGCGTGTTGCAGACGTTCCTGCTGGTTATCGTCACACATGGACAATTACAGAGGAGACAGTTGTATGAAATACGATTTACATGTTGGGCAATTAGTTAGAATCGGCAATGAAGTGTCTGAAAACGATGTGAATCGCAACAAAAGAGGGCGCATCGTAAGATTTGATGGAGCTTACCCAGTTGTAGAGATGTTAGACCCATTTACAAGTGGAGAAACAACGATTACTTGGTGCCCGCAGAGATTTTGGGAGCCGTGTCCAATAAAACTTACTTGCAAATCACTTCTGTGATTTTATTTTTTGGTCACACAAACATAACTTAAATATATAAAGGAGCGAAGAAATGGTTATCAAGTATGTTGACGGCCACTATGAAATCGTATCGGCGGATAGTGGTCAGTTTATTCAGTCGGTCGATACATGGGACGAAGCTCTGGATGATGTGAAGGAGCTACTGCAAACCGCATAAGGTACAACGGGTGATTGCCCGTTTACATATCAATCTTTAATTACAAAGGAGAAAACATTATGAAAGCAATCGTTAAGTTCAACAACCTGTTCGTCACTTCCGCATACGATGTCGCTACCCTGAAGAAGGTCGAGAAGTTCCGTCCCGAGGCTCTGAAGCTGTATGAGGGCGAGGGCAAGGAGAAGAAGCTTGTGAGCGCCATTGCTGTTGCTTCTAAGGATGATATCAGCAAGTTCGGCGTGGCTTTTGCTCAGGATGCAGTCACTGGCGATAAGGTTGCCGTTTTGAGCCGTCCTGTTCCTGCTGGTATGAAGTCTGAGGCAGAGATCAAGGAGTGGGTTCGCGACATGATTGGTCTGACCATTGTTCGCGGCACCAAGATCGAGGAGCAGATCGCAGCCGCTATGGAGTCCATCAACGCTGATGAGGCTGCCATGAATGCTGCAATCACTATCGATGGTGAGGACGCAGACGCCGAGTAAGAGCGCCGCTGAGTAAGAGCGCCGCTGAGTAAGAGCGCCGCCGAGGTTCCACGCCGGATGTTCCTGCGCAATACGTTCGGCATTTTAACGAGTAAACGATATTTTTCAAATTAAAAAGGAGTACATACTATGATTAAGATTTGGGTTACCACTAATGACGACAAGATCGAGGACGTTGTTGCTACCAGCATGACCCCGAAGGACGTGTTCGCAAAGCATGGCGTGAATTACGCAAATGGCCAGAGCACTCTGGATGGCTGCATTCTGACGGTGGCACAGCTGAACACTCCGCTGTCTGAGCTGGGCGTCGGCGATGAGGTGTATCTGGCCTCCATCTCCAAGCACGACAATGCGACTGGTATGAACTAATCGCACTAATTCGAAAATAAACCGCTGAATTCGTTATTGGTTACAACGATATTCTAAATACTGCAGCCGCTGGCAGGCCGGTTAAAGTCTGCCTTATATGTGTCCAGTATCTGGGCTTTGAAATTAAATAGGAGGAAATACATATGGCTTTCACAGCTTATTCCAGCAAGATCGGTTCGAGAGATTGCGACGAAGCATATCCGTTGATTCTGAATTGCGACAATAGCAATCTCAACGATAATGTGATGTTGTCTGTACTGCGCGTTCTGATCAATGATGACCGTATTAAGCATTCTATTTCGGGAGGACATCGCATTCAGTCAATTATTGATTGCCAACAGTTCTATATGGGCGACGACGAAAAGTTCACTAAGGACATGTTCGTTCATGAAGATAACGCTTTCAATCAGATGAAATTTGGCATCATGTTTCAGACGATCGACGATAAGAAAGCAGACGCCATTATTTCTGAGTTCAAGAAGTACAATGCGGATTACGAAGCTGCCGGTTGGAAGATCATGGATGTCGCAGCTAAGTACATCGATAAGAATGGCAACGTCTATGTATATCAGAATGAAAAGAAGCAGGGTGTTGTCGTTGTTTGTGCCAAGAAGAATCTGATTCAGGCCATGCACATGGCGGCGAGTTGTTTGCCCAATCTGATGCCGTGGTTTTTCGCTGATCAGCCGCTGACTGATGATGAGAAGGCGATGCTGCGTACTCTTTATGATCAGGACAACAAAGCTTTCGGCAAATACATGGAGAAGGCATACGAGACCGGCGATTTCTATGGTAAGAAGTTGCGTGGCGCTCTGAAGGGATTTTGCAAGAAGGATTACGCCAACGAAATTTCTCGGCAGGAACGATACATTCGTAGTATTCAAGATGATATTGAAAGTAAATATAACGATATCCGTGAGAGAAATAAAAGTCTTGAAGAAGCTCAATTTAAACTCACTATGATCATGGATCGTGCTTGCTGCACTGAGGATGACGAAGCTGCAATTGTTAATTTCCTGAAGCGCTGCAAGACGCTGGTTTATCTTGACTCCAACAGTGATCGAATCTCTATTGGTTATGTTGGCACGCTGAACGATTGTGATGAGGGCGAGTTCCGCACTTGTGTTGAGAAAAAGGCAAATAGTCGAAGCTACATTTTTCAGCGTTCGCCGTATGACACGGAACTTACGAAAGATTTCTTTGTGTCAATTTGGAAGACCCATCGGTTCGCTATTCGCACCTACTGTGAATGGCGACTGTATTCCAGCTGCAAGGTTGAAGCAATTCGTGGTTCTGATATGCAATGTCGCTCTGATTTGATGAAGGATCGTATTCGTCAGCCTCATATCGATCGGCATGCGTGCTATAGCGGTTATCGAGAGATGCTCAATGCGCTTAGTGTAAAACACGATTACATTGGCGTCCTGACTACGATTATTGGTTCAAGCGCATCCATCAACTGGAAGGATGGCACCGTTGTAAGCGACCTCATGTATGATTTGTTTGACGAATCCTATATCAAAACTCGCAAGTGTATTGAGGATAACGCGGGCAACTTGTACACGGTGGCAGAAGTATTTGACATTCTCAAGAACGAGAAAGACGCAGCAGCACCAGCAGAAGCAGTAAAGAAGGAGGTCATTGAAGATGAAGCCCATTAACATCACGGAGCAGGTTGTAGCAGATATGGCACGTGAATTTGTTCAGGAGCTGTATAAGACCGGTAGGGTTAAGACGGATTCTTTCTCATACAAGAAGAATTTTGCGTCTGTTAAGAAGGATGCTGTCGAGGTGAATTTCACCTATGAAGCGTATTCTCAGATGTTTGCGTTGATTGATCACTTCGATTGTGAAGTTGCATGGCGCGGCATCGTGAATCGTATCGATAAGACGCATTTTCAGATTACCAAGATTCTGCTGTATCCTCAGACCGTGACTGGCACCACCGTAGACACCGATCAGGAAGAATTCTCAAAGTGGTTTCAGGCGCTGCCTGTTGAAACGATTCGCAACCTGAGATTTCAGGGACACAGCCATGTCGATTTCGGTGTAACGCCGAGCAGCCGCGATATGGAGGACCAGTGGCGATTCATTGACGGACTCAAGCCGACGAGTTATCAGATTTTTATGATCTGGAACAAGAAGCGGCAGTACAATGTTCGCGTCATTGATCTGGCCGACAATGTCATCTATGAGGGAGCCGATGTCAAGGTTACTGTTGGAGATTTTGACTCGACTCGATTTCTCGAGGATGCAGACAAAACGGTTCGAAAGCGCCCTGTATATGTCGCAAGTACAGTCACAAATTACGGAGCTTATGGAGCAGGCACCTATTATGGTAAAGCAGTTACGCCGCAAAAAACGTACCCGCAAACAGTCGCCACGCAAACGACAGTGCCGCAGATCAAGACGGTAACTGGTGCAGCGGCTCCGAAAGTCAAGGAAGTGTCTGAGAGTCGGTATCCATTGGTCAATTATTACAAGGAGAATCCAGAAGATCTTGATACGTGCTGGAATTCCAGCTGTTTTCCGTATGACAATTAAAGAAAGGACTACAAAATGAATCTGAGTAAGCTTGAAATGGTATTCAACCCCGATGATATCAGCGGCCAGATCCACATTATTGGTTGTGGTTCGGTTGGCTCTACCGTGGCGGAACTTCTCGCACGGTATGGTCTGAAGAATTTCACGCTGTGGGATATGGACGAGGTTGAAAGCAAGAATATCGTCAACCAGATGTTCTTCGCCAACAATATTGAAGCTCCAAAAGTCGAGGCGGTTCGCGATATTATCTGCGCCATCAATCCTGATGCCAAAGATGAAATCGTTCTGAAGCCGAATGGTTGGCAGGGCGAGATGATTCGCGGTTATGTATTCCTCGCGGTCGACAATATCGAAATTCGCAAGCAGTTCATGGAGGCTAACAAGTACAATCCGAATATCAAGGGTGTGTTTGATGTCCGCACTGGATTCCATGATGCACAGTGCTGGGCAGCGGATTGGAGCAAGGAAAAAGACCGAGAGAATTTATGGAATTCTATGAATTTCTCTCATGAAGATGCACAGGCTGGAACTCCGGTTTCCGCATGTGGTATCGTTCAGGGTCTCGCCCCGACTGTTCGTTTCGTGTGTTGTTTGGCGGTTACGAACTTTATCAATTTTGCGACTAATATCGCACCTTTGAAGAAAATGATCGTTGCAAATCCGTACACTTTTAACGTTACGGCTGCATAAAGAATAAATAAAAAAATCGTGATGAATTACTGTTGAAATATACAGTCCTGCCGGATGACCGACAGGTTCGTAAAGGTAAGATCATATACATCCCACCGGGAGACCGAGGCGTGTGATCGCATGCGGCGTACGTCGACTCTGCAGGTATGCTGATAGAGATCAACGTAGGCACGTACCGGCAATGAGTTCAAAACGCAAACTCGCAGGAAGACGTCCCGTCGAAGGCACCTCCCTGAGCATACAAACCACCATTTAGATCACGATTTAGAAGAAGAGGTAAACATATGTACGTTACTTATTGGAATCCGCCGAGAACAAGGCAGATTACGTTTGATGAAATCCTTAGCGGAGTCGTTGACGTGAACCAGTTGAAATATGCTGGCGATGAAACTTCTACTAGAACTGTACAGCGTAATGGGTTGAACGATCGCCTTGTAGCCATTACAAACGTTACCAATATGATTACACGGCTTACGGAATTCAATCAGAAATACGCCCGTCTTGAAGCGGTACGTGATCTGTCGGAGCATTACTATCACTTTGAAATTCCCAAGAAGACTGGTGGCGTTCGTCCAATTGATGCACCAACCAATGAATTAAGCGATGCACTGGTTGAGTTGCGGACGCTGTTAAAAAGTTTCATGATTGCTGATTATCACACGGCAGCACACGCATATATCAATGGGCGCGGTACTCTGAGTGCAATTAAAAAGCATCAGGCGGGACACAGATATACAGTAAAAGATCGTGAGACTGGGAAAGAAAAGATCGTCACCTATGAAAATAACTGGGCTGTCAAGTTTGACTTTCATGGATTCTTCCCGAGCTCCACTCCTGAGTTTATCTACAGTATGTTCAGCAAGATTTATCCGTTTTCTCTCATTATGAAGGATCGAAATGGATACAATCAGCTGACTAAAGCGATGCGTCTGTGCTTCTTGAACGGCGGTCTTCCGCAGGGAACGCCAATCAGTCCGTGGATCACGAACGTTATGATGATCCCGTTTGATTATATGTTAAACAAGAAGCTTTCTTACAAATATACCATGAAAGACGGCATTTCTCGCACTTTTACATACACCAGATATGCAGACGATATCACCATCAGCTGCTATTTGAGTTTTGACCCGATGGAAATGCAGGATATTATCAAAGAGACGTTGGATGCAATCAATGCTCCGTTTACTTTGAATGAAGAAAAAACGCATTATGGTAATCGGCATTCGAGCGAAAACTGGATGCTCGGTCTGATGTGGAACGCCAATAACGATATCACAGTCGGATGGCGCAATTTTAAGGACTTCAAGAAGATGGCATCTAATTACATCGTCTGCAAGAAAGAAGGAAAAACGTGGGATCTTGAAGACCTGCAGCAGTTTAATGGCAGGTTGAATTACTACCGTATGGTAGAAAAAGAAGCGGTCGACACGGTGATCTCTCGGTACAACGAAAAATATCGTGTTGATATGATGGCAATGCTCAAAGCTGACTTAAAACCAAAAGAAGGAGTTGTTTTCTAATGATTGAAATGATGTGTAGAGATGGCGGCACTCCAGTTGAATTGCTCGATCAAGCGGCAAGTGTCGTAGAGGAATCCATCGGGTGTCCAGTTGACCTGTTGGATATCGACGACCACAGAGCAATGGTCTATTGGGGGCCGTCTGATGTTGCAAGCGCAATCAAGGAGCTTGGCATCAAAGAAATCGATGCAGAGGATATGAGCTTATGTGCAGATCTCTTGTGTGATTTTGAAGTGAATATTCATCAGGCAATGCTTGAGGCCGGACACGATGCTCTACAGAGCTGTTTGGAATGTCTTGTTGATGAACTGCGAAAGCAGGACAAAGAATCTAAGTAATTATATATTGTAATCTCTTTTGAATATCGGACATTTTACGTCGCGAGCTGCCGGATGACCGACAGTTATGAAGAATACCATAGCACGCTCATACGGGCTCCATGGGCTGCCTGGGGTTGGCAGCCTCGCCCTTCTGAGCTATGGATCAAATTAGTTCGCAAGCGCGGAGTCTCCGTTCTGCAGCCTAATCCCAGCAGAGCTGGAGATCGCGGCTGCCATCACTGCGACTCATTGGCCATCAGAACATTTACTCGACAATGCTTCCGGGATCAAAGATCCCTCCAGATTATCTCGCAAATGTTCTTCTAGCCAAACTGTTACTCACAATTTAGAAAAGAGATTGATTATGGATTACAAATATAAAGTTGGACAAAAAGTAAGAATTCGGAAAGACTTGACAGCTGGCGCAGAATATCCAATGCAAAGCGGCGAAAATTATGGCTGCGATCCGGGAGTCAATGAAGATATGGAAAGACACCGTGGTCAACTTATGACAATTGAACGTCAATTCTGTGGTGTTTATACACTCTACGAGGATTACAAAAAATGGAGTTGGACTGACACGATGTTTGAGTCTTCAAAACCACTTACATGTAAAAGTCTTTTGTAAAGGAGTGAATTTTAATGGCAGAAACCGCAAAGAAAGTGGCACGAAAAACCATTCTTTTCCCAGTTGAAGATCAGCCTGCAAAACTCGTCGTTACAGAGGACGATATTGAACGAATTATTCAGCAGGCAGTAAAAAGTGCCACTGCAACGAAAAAAGCACGGAAACCTCGTCGGACGGACAGTCTTTATCTCAAGGATGGGCGCAGAAAGCCAACTCCGGCAGACCCTATCAAGTCAAAGGAAGATTTCAAGAAAATTGTTGATTACCTTGGGTCTAACGGATCTGAAGAAATCGCACTTAGAAACAAAACGATGTTCATTCTCGGTTGCTCAATTGGTGTTCGATGCGGCGATTTGTTGAAGCTTAAAACGGCTGATGTTTATTATGAGAACGCTCATGTAAAAGATCATGTTGAGCTGATCGAGCAGAAAACCGGCAAGCGAAACGTGTGTAAGATTTCTCATATGGCAAAAGAAGCTTTAAGAGAATATTATCAGGCAATTAGTTTTCGAATTGACCGAGACACGCTTCTTTTCCAGAGCAAGAAAGGTGGACAGCTTAACGTTAGATCGGTGAGTAACCTTTTGAAGAAAGCCGGTAAGGCGTGTGGTTTGAACATTGAGCTATCCACTCATAGTATGCGTAAAACTTATGCCATGGCAGCATTACAGAGCGCCGAGGGTACAGTTGATGGAGCGAACATCTTGAATATTCTCCAAACAAAATTTAATCACAGCGACCAGCGTATTACGATGAGATATATCAAAATGGATCAGGAAAAGCTTGATAAGGTCGCTGAAAATGTTTCTGACTGGTTTGAAGGAGAATGAACTATGAACTATAAGTTTAAACCCGGAGATAAAGTAACAGTTAGAAAAGATTTATCAGATCGTAAAATATACAAGATGTTGTCAGGAGAAACTCCATATGATGACATTATTGCTGTTCATTCTATGGAAAATCTTCGAGGGAAACAAGTAACAATCGAGAGTTATGATTGTTGTGGGAATGTAATGTGTTACAGGGTAAAAGAAAGCTCCAGATATTGGACAGATGAAATGTTCGAAGAATCTAAAAAACCGTTTACATGTAAAAGTTTATTATGAAAAGAGGTAAGAGAACGTGTCGAAAAGCAAGTACAAATATAAGAATGAAGAAGCAGTTCGCGTCAGGGAAGATCTTCAATCTGGAACAGTTTATTACATGAGATCTGGTCCAGAACCGGATACCAATGGTGTGGAGACATCATGGAGTGGACGTGGGCAAGTAGGTTATCGTGGACAAATTGTACATATTTCTCACAAGGCAAACGGTCGATACAAAATTCTTGAAGACGGAAAAACATATTATTACACAGATGAAATGTTCGATCGTCCAAAGAATTTGATTTGCAAAAGTTTATTGTGAGGGTTTGAAATGGAATACAAGTATAAACCCGGCGACAAAGTTAGAGTCCGCTCAGATCTTCATGAGTCCGGAAGTTACAAAATGGTAAGTGGAACAAGATGGGGATTTAGTCCCGGAGTTAATAGTGCTATGTGTAGTTACGCTGGTAAGATTGCAACGGTTTCACATTGCTACATTACATATGTTTTAGAAGGATTCGGTAATTGGTCATGGAGTGATGAAATGCTTGAGCCGGCTAAACCGCTTTGCTGCAAATCATTGTTGTGAGGTGATTGTATGAATGAAATCTGGTGCGTGATCGAATGCAACTCAGATGGCGAAATCTTTCAGCCGGATTTTTTCAGTTCAAAGGAAGAAGCAGCTGCATTTATTGAGGAAGAGACCAAAGAATGTCTTTTCAATATGGCAGATTTACCCGGGGCTGATAGAATGACCGATATCGTTGATGGGGAACCGACTGGCGAGGTATGGACGGATAAATACAGTTGGGTTTGGCATAGTTTTGAAGTAACTGACAAACTCTTGAGTATTTATCTTATGAGCTATATGAAAACAAAAGGAGAATAATAACAATGTCTGATTTCAAGAAATTTCGTACTCTGCTGCAGGAGCATTTTGATGAGATGGTGAAGGGCGAAAACCCTCTGTTTGTCACTGACGCTGATGAAGATGAACTGTACAATCTGTATCTTGACAGCTTCCCGGCCGGCACGAATGAATTGTTTCGTAAGCGGCGCGAGTATGACTGTTCCTGCTGCCGCCGTTTCGTGAAGAATATCGGCAAGCTGGTGGCGTTTAATGATGGAAAAATGATTACTGTGTGGGATTTTGATGCAAAGTCTGCAAAGTATCAGCCTGTTGTTGATGAACTGGCCGCCTATGTAAAGAGCCGCGCCATTGTGAATCCGTACTTTGTCAGTCGCAATATGATCGGTTCTGGGGACATGTTCGGCACCGAGATGAACTACGAGTACGATGAAAACCACAAGGATGTGCATACTTGGGATCATTTCGCAGTCAAGATTCCGCAGCGTTTTATTACCAGTGGAGATGACGTGGCTACCAAGATGGCACAGTGGCGTGACTCCGCAAACGTGTTCAAGCGTTCTCTGGAAGAGCTAACCATGGAGGCTGTTGATACTGTGCTGGAGCTGATTGCTCAGAATAGTCTGTATCGCGGCAAGGAGTTTGAAAACGCCGTCAAGGTATTCAAGACTAACAAGATTGAATACAATAATACTCCGGCTGAGAACAAGGCCGCTTATGTTTGGCTGGCACCGGCGTGGAGCGATATGGGACAACTTCGTATCCGTAACACCGCTATCGGTACTTTGCTGGTAAATCTGAGTGATGGTATGAACGTGGATGCAGCCGTTACTGCCTTTGAGAAAGTTGTTGCTCCTGCAAACTATAAGCGTCCAAAAGCAATTTTCACTAAGAAGATGCTGGAGGATGCACAGAAAACCGTCACTGAGCTGGGCTATATGAACAGTCTGGGTCGTCGGTTTGCTACTCTGGACGATATCACCGCCAATAATATCCTGTTTTGCAACCGTGATGCTGCTCCTCGTATTGTTGGTGCTACAAATCCGTTTGAGGCAATGGCTAAGACTGTTGCGATTGATCCTAAGAAGTTTGGCCGCGCAGAAGAAATTGGCATCGATAAGTTTATCAAAGACGTGTTGCCGACTGCGACTGGGCTGGAGCTGTTCGTGGAGAATCGTTTCGAGAAGAATATGATGTCTCTGATTGCTCCGCAGGATAAGACTGCGCCGAGCATGTTCAAGTGGCCGAATGGTTTCAGCTGGGCATATACCGGTAATGTGACCGACAGTCAGATCCGCGAGAACGTCAAGAACGCTGGCGGTAAAGTTGATGGCGTGCTGCGTTTCTCTATTCAGTGGAACGATAAGTCGAGCGAGTGGGATGAAAACGATGAGGATGCTCATTGCATTGAACCTGATAAGAATCATATCTATTATGGCGATAAGTGGAATCCTCGTACTGATGGCCGCCTAGATGTTGATATCCGTTGTCCTAATCAGGGTAAAGCTGCGGTCGAGAATATCACCTGGCCTGACATCAAAAAGATGAAGGAAGGCGAGTACAGCTTCTATGTAAACTGCTACGCTAATCGTGGTGGTAAAACTGGTTTCCGTGCTGAAATCGAATTTGATGGCAACATCTACTCGTTTAACTATGATAAGCCGCTGCATCAGGGTCAGAATGTCGCCGTGGCAAAAGTCACGCTGAAGGATGGCAAATTCTCTATCAAGGAGTTGCTGCCCAGTTCTACTAGAACCCGTGAGATCTGGGGTGTAAATTCCAATCAGTTCGTGCCTGTGTCTGTGGTGATGTACTCTCCGAACTACTGGGACGAACAGACTGGTAATGGCAACCGTCACTATTTCTTCATGCTCAAGGATTGTGTCAACCCTGAAAAGCCCAATGGCTTCTACAATGAATTTCTGAAGGCGGAACTGTTACAGCATAAGCGAGTATTTGAGGCTCTCGGTTCTCAGATGGCAGTCCAGTCGGTAGATGACCAGCTGTCCGGCGTTGGCTTCTCTGAGACGAAGCATGATTCCTTTATTGTCAAGGTTCAGGGCGCTACTGAGAGAGTTCTGAAAGTGGTGATTTAATGGCTCGTTACAAAGTTGGGGATAAGGTGCGCTTAATCGATAATTTTGTGCAATACGAAGAGTATCATATGCGAGATCAGAATAACAATCCCGGATATAGTATAACAGTCAAGTGGTCATTAGAAGAAAGAATGAAACTTGCTGGAAAAATTGTGACGATTGCTGAAGTTGGAGAATACTACCGAATCGAAGAAGACAACCATAGTAAACATTGGACTGATGATATGTTTGTTGGCACGGCAAAATGTCTTGTTTGTCGGTCGTTACTGTAATTTTGAAAGGGGAAATTATTATGGAAAAGAATCTGTTTGAAATCGCAACTCGTAATCGTTACCGCTTCACCTACAAGGGTGTCATGACTGTTGAGGATCTGTGGGATCTGAATGTTGAAGCTCTGGATGCAATCTTTAAGACTCTGAACCGCCAGAAGAAAACCGCAGATGAAGACTCTTTGCTGGCTATTAAGAGCGCCGAAGATACCGAACTGGCAAACAAGATTGAGCTGGTCAAGTATATCGTATCTGTCAAGTTGGCTGAGTCCGAGGCACGTGTGAATGCTGCCGAGAAGAAGGCGCAGCGCGATAAGATTATGAAGATCGTGGCAAAGAAGAAGGACAAGGAACTGGAAGATATGGATGTCGAGCAGTTGATGAAGAAGCTGGAAGAGCTGAACTGAGAAGGGAAGTATCAAAAATGAAAGTTGTTGAAAGCGCAAGCAATCTGTTCCTGTATGGCGACGATATGAAGGCGTATGACAAGATCCCGGCGGGTACCTATGATATCCACTGTTCTGAGATGACCGGTTTCTATCTGTCCCGCCGCCCTGATATGGTCATCAACGAAAAGGTGTATGGTGTCCAGAGTGGCAAGGTTGCTAAAGTGTTGAATTCGTTCAAAGCGTTCAACCGCAACTTGGGTGTCATTCTCAGCGGCAATAAAGGCATCGGCAAATCTCTGACCGCTAAGATGATTGCAATCGAGGCCATTAAGCGGGGCTATCCTGTAATTCTGGCTAACCGCTATATCGGCGGTATCGCCAATTTCATCGAATCCATCAATCAGGAAGTTATGATCCTGTTTGACGAGTTTGATAAGACATTCAAGTCTAGGGACAATGAAAATCCGCAGGATACGATGCTGAGTCTGTTCGATGGCACCAGCGCGGGCAAAAAACTCTTCGTTGTCACCTGTAACCAGCTCAATGGCCTGAACGATTATCTGGTCAACCGTCCCGGCCGCTTCCATTATCACTTCCGCTTCGATTACCCGGGCGCTGACGAGGTCGAAACCTATCTCAAAGATAAGCTCGAAGAAAAGTATTACGATCAGATCCCAGCTGTGGTCGATTTTTCTGGCAAGATCGATCTGAACTACGACTGCTTGCGGTCTATTGCCTTTGAATTGAATCTGGGCACTCCATTCGCAGAGGCCATCAAGGATCTGAATATCATCAATATGAACGAGACCAGTTACAAGATCACTGTTCTATTCAAGGATGGTTACCGTACATCCTGCACCAAGCGTTTTGATATGTTCAATGGTGCACAGCGTATCTATTTTGAGATCAAGCTGAAGGATGGCTTCTGGCCTGATTGCTACATCAACACCGAGGATATCCAGTATAACCCCGCCAACGGCGAGCAGTTCATTGATGGCAAGAAGGTTGATGTGGTCAATCCGTATTCCAAGAACGTAGAGGATGAAAAAGATCGCTATGAAGCCTTTGAAAAGGATAATGGCGTGGCAAAGGTCATCATTTCTCGTGCTCGTGAAAGAGACATTCACTACATGATCTAAGGAGGCTCAATATGGTCAAAGCAAATTATTATGAAATCAGTTCTTTCCCTGATGGCACTCCGCTGATTAAGAAGGATAAAGCTATCAATTATCTCAATGCGATCAATATCGTCTGGACGTTTGAATCCATGGCAGAGCTCCCCACAGTCATTATGATCGCAAAGGACGCAAAGGATAACGGGGCAGAAGTCGAGCTGTTTATGCCGTATATTCCGAACGCTCGTATGGATCGCGCTTATCACGATGAGGATGTGTTTACTCTCAAGTGGTTTGCCGATGAGATCAATCGGTGCGGATTTAACCGCGTTGTTGTATTTGATCCTCACAGCGATGTGGCTCCGGCTCTGATCGATCGTTGTGAAGTACATACTCCGATTCGTGAGATTTGTCAGGCGATCGAAGAAAGTAAGCCTGATGTAATCTACTTCCCGGATGCCGGCGCAATGAAACGATACGAGGAAACTGTTCACTGGGCACTCGATCGTGTGGGTTGTAAGGCTTATATCATTCACGGAGACAAGAAGCGTGAGTGGAAGACCGGAAAGATTCTCGGCTTGGATGTCACCGGTTATCCTCCCAAGAGCGGCAAAGTTCTGATGATCGATGATATCTGTTCTTATGGCGGAACGATGTTCTATTCGGCCAAGAAGCTGAAAGAGCTCGGTGCTGGCGATATCGATATGTATGTCAGCCACTGCGAGAACAGTATTCTGGACAAGGAGAGCGGCCATCTGTTTGACGACCCAGAGCTGATTCATATGGTCTATACCACGGACAGTATCTTCACCGGAAACCACGACAAGATCACTGTTTTTGAACACAAGTGGGATGAGGACTAATATGGAAATTTGGACATTGGATATCCATTTTAATACAGACGGGGATTTTGGTTGGCAGCTTGCTCCGGTTGCTATGACCTATAGTGCAAACGATCAATTTTACAGGCTGAGTGTGCTTCGAGAAGTTAAAAATGATGTCGAAAAACGTCAAGTAACTGACGAATTTACTTGGATTTTAAAACAGTTGATTGCAAATCTTCATACCGACAAAAATTATGTTTTTGACTACGTTGATGAAATGCTAAACGACTCTCTTGATGAAAAGTGGAAAGAAGATTTTTGTCATGAACTGTCTGGCAACTATGATGGTTCATACGTCCAGTTCCATATTCATACATCAAAAGATAAAATGTCTTTCAAGGTTAACTGCACAAGAGAAGAGTACGAAAAAATTCAAAAGAAGTATGGAAACTGCCTTGGAATCGATGGAGGGCAGGTTGTAAAAGAATTATTGAAGGGCTAAATATGAAGTATATCTGAGGAACATGAATGAGAAAGTTCAAAGATATTGAAATTGGTGGTCGTTTTTTTGATTCGTCAGATTATTATGCAACACTGTATATTAAAACACCTCTTATCAAAGATAATTTTGGATTTGAATTTAATGCAGTGTATGAGGCGTATGTCGATGAAGCGCATCCGAATGTGAAGCGCCCCGCATTTTTTAGACCAGACGACCCAGTAAAGTAAAGGAGAGAATTTAAAATGATCAATATTAACCCTATGCTGCTGTGCGATTTCTACAAGACGACTCATAGTAAGCAGTTCCCGGCTGGCACTACTAAGCTGGTTAGTTATTTCACTCCGCGCATGAGCCGTCTGGATGGCGTGGATGAAGTCGTTGTGTTTGGTGTTCAGGCGTTCTGCAAGAATTATCTGCAGAATTATTTTAAACGTTGGTTTTTTGATTTCCCAAAGGAGTGGGTTGTCTCAAATTATCAGCGTGTCCTGGACGCAACCATTGGCAAGGACGCTTATGATATCGATAAGATTGCTGCCCTGCATGACCTGGGCTATCTTCCTGTCGAGATCAAGGCGCTGCCAGAAGGCACTCGTTGCCCCATCCATGTGCCGTTCCTTGAGATGAGCAATACGCATCCTGATTTCGCATGGGTTCCGCAGTTTCTTGAATCTTTTATGAGTTCTGAGCTGTGGCATCCGATGATTTCTGCAACGGTCGGAACTCTGTATCGCGATATCGTGGACAAGTATTACGATGAAACCGTGGAGGATGGCGTGCCACATGCTCGTGCTCTGGGCGATTTCAGTTTCCGTGGTCAGGAGTGTATGCAGTCGGCAGTTAAGTCAAGCGCCGGTTGGTGTCTGAGTTTTCTGAATACGGCTACTGTCCCTGCGATTCCGTATCTGGAAGAAATGTATCGCTGCAATTGTGAAGAAGAGCCTGTTGCGTTTGGCGCTGTTAGCACCGAGCATAGCGTGATGTGTTCGAATTTCGCAGTCGATGGCGATGAGATCACTTTCATCCGCCGGGCGCTGACTGAGCTGTATCCCAATATGAGTTTCAGCATGGTGTCTGACTCCTATGATTACTGGAATCTGGTTGATAACATTCTGCCGCAGCTCAAGGATGAGATCATGGCGCACAATGGCACACTGCTGATTCGTGGTGATTCTGGCGACCCGGTCGAAATCGTTACGCAGACCGTCTATCATTTGTGGGATATCTTCGGCGGCACGGTCAACAGCAAGGGTTATAAGGTGCTCGACCCTCATGTAAAGGCTCTGTATGGCGACTCTATCACTGTGCAGCGCTGTGAAAAGATTTATGCCGAACTCAAGGAGCATGGTTTTGCCTGTAACAATGTCAGTCTCGGCGTTGGTTCCTTCTCCATGCAGTGCATCGAGCAGAATGGTCAGTTGAAGCCGTTCACCCGTGATACGTTTGGTATGGCAGTCAAGGCAACTTATGGCGTGGTCAATGGCAAGGAGATTCAGATCTTTAAGGACCCCAAGACCGACACTGATCACTTTAAGAAGAGTCTGAAGGGTATGTGTTATGTCACTAAGGATGATTCTGGAAAGCTGGTTTGTACTGATGGCCTGATGGATCACGCTGCTCATTCGGATGGCAATCTATTGCAGCCTGTATTCCGTAATGGTGCGATGGTCAAGGAGTACAGTTTGAAAGAAGTTCGTGATAGATTGTGGGAAGGGAAGTTCTAATGAGTGTCGTTATCAAAGAAGGGAACGTGTTCGATTCTGACGCTAAGATTATCTGTCATCAGGTGAATTGTCAGGGCGTTATGGGATCAGGCGTTGCTAAGGAAGTTAGGGAACGTTATCCAGATGTATATGCTCAGTATAAGCATCTATGTGATATAAATAAGGATTATCCTGCCGGATTACTGGGAAAGGCACAAATCATTTCGGCTGACAACGCATTTTCTCGATATATCGCTAATTGCTTCGGCCAGAACAAATACGGTTATGATGGCGCCCAGTATACTTCAGTTGGTGCATTGATGGAAGCTTTTATCTATGTAGCGGAGATTGCACGAAAGAATCACTTAAAGGTTGCTATGCCGTATAAAATCGGTTGCGTTCGTGGTGGTGCTGATTGGGAGACCGTCAAGAAGATCATTGATGTTACATTTCAAGACGTAGATGTTGAACTATGGAGATTGGAGGGTAAATAATATGCGTAACTATGAATTTGATGCAGCAAAGACGAAGGATGAAATCATTACGTGGATTCGGAATTATTTCCGCAAGAATGGTCCTGACTGCAATGCTGTGGTTGGTATTTCTGGTGGCAAGGATTCAAGTATCGTCGCTGCTCTGTGCTGCGAGGCGCTTGGCAATGGCCGCGTGATCGGAGTTCTGATGCCGCAGGGTGTACAGGAAGACATCGATGTGGCGCGAGAGCTGGTTAAGCATCTTGGCATCAAGTCGTTTGAGATCAATATTGCCGAGACTGTGAACACGCTGCTGGCCAAGGGACGAATTGCCGGTCTGTGTGATTCAAAGCAGGCTCGTGTAAATCTGCCGGCGCGAATCCGTATGGCGACCTTGTTCATGGTGTCTCAGAGTATGAATGGGCGAGTGGCTAACACGTGCAACTATTCAGAGGACTATATCGGCTGGGCTACGCTATTTGGTGATGGAGCTGGTCAATTCAGTCCTCTCAGTAAGCTGACTGTCACCGAAGTAAAGGCTGTCGGTCGTGAACTGGGTCTCCCTGAAAAGTTTATTGAGAAAGCGCCTGCTGATGGTCTGACCGGTAAGACTGATGAGGACAATTTCGGCTTTACCTATGATTTCCTTGACAAATATATCCGTACTGGAGATTTCGGAGGCGATACTGCAACCGCAGCCAAGATTGATCGGATGCATGATGCAAATACATTCAAGCAAATGCCGATGCCGGTATATAATCCAAACCTGTTTGACTGGTGTTTCTAATCAAGGAGGATTTAGCAATGGAAAAGGAAAAAGTTGACATTTTGATTGTTGTTGATATGCAAAACGACTTCGTAACCGGTGCTCTTGGCACTCCTGAAGCTCAAGCTATTGTGCCGAAGGTCGTTGAGAAGATCAAGAACTGGAATGGTAAGGTTCTGTATACCAGAGACACGCACCATGAAAACTATCTTGAAACTCAGGAAGGTAAACATCTCCATGTGAAACACTGTTTAGAGGAGACGTGGGGGTGGCAGTTGATCGATGAGGTTGACGCGACAATCACTGATGAGATGTACGAGTCTGATAATCCTGTCTACGACAAAGAAGCGTTCGGCTCTTATTATATGATGCAGGACTTACGAGAGACTCTTCTTTGGTATTCTGACGTGAAAATTAACTCAATCACGCTGGTCGGACTTTGCACGGATATCTGTGTTATCTCTAATGCGATCATGTTGAAGAATGTGCTCCACGAGGTTCCTATCATTGTGGATGCAAGCTGCTGTGCCGGTGTTACTCCTGAGTCTCACAAGAATGCGCTGGCTGCCATGAAGATGTGCCAGATCGAAATCGTAAACGAGGAATAAAATGCACTACGTCAATAGCGATATAATTTTGGATGCCGATGAAGCGAGACGATTTCAGTATCTTCTAAGGCATCCAAACGTAGAAGAAATACAAAAGAAGTTGAAGGCTTGTAACGAAGCCCTCGCTAAAATGAACTATCGAGAGAATGAAGACGGAACTTCTTCTTTTGACATTGACATTGACATTGAGGTGTAATCAATGGAAGAAATTATTATTTTCGGCTAATGTCCGAATGCTAGGTGATTGGCGGTACTAGGGTAGACATAACCGCTACCAATACAAAATAATAAAACAAAGGAGCAGATGAATATGAAAAGATTAGTCGTAACTGTAAATTGTATGGCTGTTTACAATAGTTTTATTGATGTTCCTGATGGTATGAATATTGACGAAGCTATTAAATATGCGAAAAAACATCTTTCTAATATCCCTATTATAAATGGACTCGAATATGTTTCTGATAGTGATGAATTGGATGAAGAAAATTGTGAGTTCGAAGATGCTGAGTAATGACATCATATTTTTGTTGGAGATGATTGTATGATCCCTATTAATGAAATAGATATGAAAATTAAGATCCCCAGTGGATACCTTGTGTGCCGTCCAACTGGTGAAATAAAAGATTATCCAGGTATCGGCATCTTCTTTTCTGAAGATGGTGTGAATGTAGACTGGAATAATTTGGTATCAATCACCGAATACAATTCTACATTTAAAAATATCCAAACGGTTGGCTTTCAGCAAGGGCAGGAAAACTATGTCGCTGCTATTCGTTTTGAAGATGGAAACATTATTGAAGAATGAGGTAGAGCAAAATGAATAATACAAAAATAACAAGAATTGAAACACCGGTTGGAACTCTTCGCGTCGAAGTAGGAGAAACGAATCATTCGTATTATGCATCGGTTTCGCTTGAACAAGATAATGGCGACATTGTAGATCTTACGGATAGTGAAATTGTTAAAGAAGACAATCATGCTGAAATCACTGTATGGGCAGACCCCACTAAAGACGAATGGACGAAGCAGTATTTTATTTTAGAGAATGTTTTGAAAGGGAGTGCTATATAAAGTGAACGCGGAAAACATCAAGAACGAAGCATATCAGCTGATTGATAAATATTTCATGCCAGCTAAAGCAATTATCGTAAAGGATTTTCTTAATACATACGGATTCTGGGACGCCCCGGCTTCTACCAAATATCATGGCAACCATCCCGGCGGCTTGGCTGAGCACAGTTTGGCCGTTGCAAAAAATCTTTTGATGTTAACGGAGAAGCTTGATTTGAAGTGGGATAATCCCGGCTCTCCGTTCATTGTTGGCCTGCTACACGATGTTTGCAAAATGGATCAATACAAGCTGATTAGCACAGAAAATGGTTATCAGTACGTTTATACAAATGATTCGATCTACAGTCATCACGGTGAAAAGTCCATTTGTATGTTGGCGAGTTGTGTTACCTTGACTCAAGAGGAGATCGCTTGTATCCGCTGGCACATGGGCGCATATGAGACCGATACAAACGAGTGGAAGTATTATGGCAACGCCATTGCAAAATATCCAAACGTGCTCTGGACGCACACGGCAGACATGATGGCAAGCCATATTGAAGGAGTATAAAAATGCTTGCATATGGAGAGATTTATTGTCAGCGATGTGGGACTACATGGTATGGCCCTAAGTGTGGAGTGAAATATTGCAAAGAGTGCAAACGCATTGTCGACATAGAAAAAGTTAACCGTTGTAATCAGAAAAAACGAGAACAAAAAGATGCCAAAGACAAAGCGCGTGAAACGTTTCTGGATATTGTAAGAAAAGCCGACGCGGAGGGTTTATCTTATGGGCACTATTGTTTAAAGCATGGAATTTGAGGTGTAGTATGAAATATACGGTATATGTTTCTGCAATTAGATACTATGAGACTGTCATTGAGGCAGACTCAAAAGAAGAAGCGGAAAGAATCGCCAAAATCATGTATAACGAGAATGAAATGAACGATTATGAAGACGAATTGATGTCGATCGAAGTTGAGGGAGAAAATGATGAATGACATTAATGATTTATATGATGTGATTCAGTCTGGACTAGCTCTTGCTGGACTGTCAATTATAGATTTCGATAAAGATGGAATGATTGTCCGCGACAAAATCAAAGACAATGATTATCGAATCAAAATTACAGAGGAGGTTAACTGATGAAGGTAAAAAGTACGACGGCAGATGTTACATACGAAATGACCGAAGATCAAATTGAGGCAGCATATCGATATCAGGAATTCAAATATCGAGTTGAGGACGCAAAGGGTCACATTTACGACATGTTCAATTCATGCGATTGCGACGAAGAGGCGTTCAAAGAAGAGTATGGCGTTACTTATAGTGAAATTCTGGATTGCGCAGAAGATGTTGCGGAGCAGTTTTTAGACGATTATGATTGCAACATTCCAGAAAACGATGAGTTCGATTTTATCATCTGGGACAATATGCGACAGCTTCGTGAGGCAAAAGAGGCTGTTGATGTCAAATAAATGGAGAAACATGCGGCTTTCAGAGATTCAAGATCGACGAGTAAAACTTACGAGCGAAAAGAAAATTGAAATTCTGCACAAATATCAAACTGGTGGATGTTCGCTTAGAAGTTTAGCTAGAGAATACAATGTGAGTCATAAAACAATCGCGTTGATTGTGAATCCAGAAACAAAAGCAAAAAACGATCAATACATAAAGGACCACTGGATGTTTTACGCTCTCGACTCAGAATCTCAAAGATTGGCACATCGGCGTACAGAAGAATATAAAAAACGATTATATCAAAAAGGAGAATTAAAGTAATGGGACAGCGATTAGTTATCACAGTTCATGCTTTTGATGAAGATATCGCTAAGATCTATTATCATTGGTCTGCATATACCATAAGTGCCTTTCAGGAAGCAAAAGACATCATCGATAACGTGGATTGGTTTAATTCTACTAGCAAGGACGAACTTATTCTTCGCATTACAAGACAGCTTGAGAAATGCGGTGGGGGAGTGAGTATTCGCGACCGAGAAGCGTTCAAGAAAAAATATCCGAATGAAACATTTAAGGATGATATCGACAGAGATTGTGGTTTGATTGCAATTACGGACGATGGTACGGAAGAATTGAAGTACTGGTCGGAAAGGGATTTAACTATCGATTTCGATACGGAAAAAGTCTACAATGATGTAATGTTTACGTATGAATCTGATGAAGAATTTAAGCAAGATAGATTGGATGCTGGATTTGAAGATGACGATATTGATGTGAAAAACATCAAGCAGCTTTTATTTGATCCGACCGAAGTGTATTTCTTTGCGCTCGATTCAGCAATTGAGACGTTGGGTGATTTACAGTTCTGTCGCTATTTTGGTCGGATTTATGAGTTGATTATTTGAGGTAAATTATGACACACGAATGGGTGGAACAGAAAAACAAAGAATATCATGAACAGTTTAAAGATTATCCACAGGCATTGGTAGATGAATGGAATCGAATTCCTGAATGGGCTAAGAACGCCATTGATCGTCGTGTTGTTGATGTCGAGATAAAACTGTTTGAGGCGCTTGCAAAGCTTAACGAAGAACCAGACAGTTTCGATGTACATAGATTGGTCACAGAAACGGATAGTGGTTCTTTTTTTGTGAAATGGTATATTAACCATGATATCGAAATGGGTGCGGATTCCGATGAAGCGCTGAAGAAAATCTCGAAGGAATTTGAAAAACTGCGAGATATGGCAGAAAAATATGAAGAATTCTTAGAATATAAAGATCGTTATCTTGAAGCAGAAGATCGTATTATGGAGTTTGATGGGGATATTATCATTACAGATCCATGTTATCTGTCTCATAATATGTCAAATAACGAGCGGAGAAAATTTGAATGTTGCGATATCGGCAGTCATGGCATTATTGGAATAGAGTCCAATACTTACTACGGTGATTGGCGTTGTACTACATTCGTGCCCGAAACGAATGTTAAACTGGGCGGATTCTGCGCAGATGCCGGTATGGTATGTGTGGCTGATTTAGTCTCCGTCTTAAAGTTTAATCCAAAATACAATGATCATCTTGAAAAGCCTTGGTGTGCAACTTGGATCAAAAATTTCAAAGGTGTTGTTCGTATCGCCATTGATGAAAACAAAGAGCGCTGGCCAGCTTATATCGTTCATGTGGTAGGGCATGGTGTCAATAAAGAAACAGGAGAGACGATCGAATTTGATACGGTGCAAACAGGGTTATGATGAACTATATTTTGTTATTTCAATTTATTGATTTTTGCCTTGATTGGGCATGGTTAATTGTTCCGATATGGGCATTTTGTTTTATTGCTGTGATGTTAATAATCTAAAGCGTAAAGAGGTGGTAAAATGACACGAGAAGAATTACAACGTATCATTGATAGCGAACCCTATGATTTTCTACGTACTGATCCTCACCTTGGCAAGCATTTGATGTTTCTGACCATTGGCGGCAGCCATGCTTATGGAACGAATGTAGCAGGATCAGATGTTGATATTCGCGGTGTCGCTTTGAACTCCAAAGAGGATCTACTCGGGTTGGGTGAGTTTGAACATCGTGTAGATACGATGACGGATACAACGGTATTTAGCTTCAACAAGGCTGCGAAGTTATTGTGTAGCGGGAATCCAAACATGCTGGAACAGTTTGGTAATCCAGACGAGCTTGTTATCACTTACAGCCCGACCGCAAAGCTGTTGTTCGATAATAAGAATTTGTTTCTATCAAAGCGTGTGATTTATTCATTTGGTGGATTTGCAGGGAAGTTAATTAAAGAAGCAGATGCTAAATGGCGTGCGTACCTGTATGAAGTTGAAGTATCTGGCGTGAATCCAAATGTTAAACCGTATATTCCATGTGGAGAAAAACGTTTCAATAAGATCGTAATGAATGTGATTCGCTTATATCATATGTTGTTTGACATCTTAGAAAAAGGTGAGATCAACACTTATCGTGGGGCTGAGCACGATATTTTGATGCAGATTCGAAACGGGGACTACGACTACGAAGAGTTGCGCAAGCATACGATTCCTATTTATGAGGCAAGACTGCAGGCAGACAAGAAAGAAACAGAGCTGCCTGACCGAGTTGATATGAAACAGGTCAATGAGTTAGCCGTGACTATCAATGAGCAGGCGCTAAAGGTGGTGTAAAATGAAAATTGAAGACTATTCGCCAGATGAATTGGCTGAAATTTTTAAGGAAGAATTAGATCGTCTTGGCATCCCATATCATTATGATCTGGACGTGGAATCGAAATTTGAACCCTTAATGCCTGATGAGCCGGTTTTGAAAGTGTAATTTATTGTACTATTAGGATGATATAATTATAAGGAAGGAGTGCGCCCTCTTAAAGTGAGGGTGTAAAAATTGAATATGTTGAAGCTGTCAGTGTCGAACGCAAACAGCAAGATGGGTAATGTTAAATCCATCTCTATGCCACGAGTGGTTACTTGTGCGCCTGACGTGCCTTGTGCGAAGACGTGCTATGTTAGTCATTTCGATTGGCGACGAACGGTACAAAACGCATATGAAAACAACCTGAATCTTTGGTTGACAGACCCTAACAGCTTCGAACAGCAAGCAATTGCTGCAGCTTACGGGTCTTTTTATTTTAGGTGGCATGTCAGTGGAGACATTATCAGTCAGGATTATCTTGCGATGATGTGCCGCGTCGCTCGTAAGTTGCCGCATACTCACTTCCTGGCGTTCACAAAACAGTATAAAATCGTTAACCAGTATTTGGCAGCGAAAAAGAAAATTCCCAAAAATTTACATATTTTATTTTCAGAATGGCCGGGTTATAATATGGATAACACCTATAATTTACCAGTTGCTTATGTATCGTTCAAAAATGGAGTTTGCGATGCACCGGCAGACGCAAACGAATGTGGCGGTCATTGTGAAGATTGCGCATATGCCGGCAAGAACTGTTGGGTGTTGAAAAAGGGGCAGTCTGTAGTACTGCGGGAGCATTAATCTGCAGACCCCTATTATAATAAGGTAGGAGGATGCGCATGAACTGTGTTATTACAAACGGTGCGTGCTACATTAAAAGAAACAGCGAGAACTTATTGGTCGCAACGGATAGCCTTGGAGACGCATTTCTGTTTCCGGCTGAAAAAGCACAAGCGACAATCACATGTCTACCAAAGGCATTACAGGACAAAGGATTCAAAGTAAAAAGTGTCTCAGAGATTCTTGGACGTATAGAATCGACCGTGATGGCCGAGGTTGGAAGAGCTGAACAGGAACAGTATGATGCCGGCATTCCCATCAAAGAAGGGGAGACATTACATAATCTGAAGCAGGCATTGTTGATTGTAGACGAGACTCTTGGATCGATTCAATCATTATATGTTGATGCTTGTAAAGAGCTGAACGATGTAAGCCTCGAAATTATTGATCTTCAGCATGCCATTGAATTCGCAAAAGCGAATGCGGTTAGAAAGTGCTACCTTGAAACAGAATTACAAAAAGCGTTGCTTAAACGACGAGAATGCAAAGATGTAAAAGTGCTTATCGAGTGTGTTATGGATTTTGACAGAGGAGATTGGGGCACAGGAAAACTGCAAAAAGTTTTTAATCGGTCTGAAAAGCGGTCTTATATGCCGCGTATTCGAAATGATTTGTTTGAATAAAAAAACATAAAGGAGTAAAATCATGAGTGGAGCTATTTCGTTATTTTTAAGTATGTTGGGTTTTGGTGCAGCTGGTGCAGTCAGCGCGGGACAGAACGCAAAAATTAAGAAGGCAGATTATCAGTATGGCGAGGAGCATGGCCTTCATGGCACCTCTGAGGTTCTGCAAATGCGGGAGCGAGTGCGTAAAGAATGGTGGAGCATCTGCGGCAAGACCTACAACGCATGTGAACGGCCTGCATCGAGTTACGGTGACCTCAGCAGAACCCCGTGGTGCTATCTGAAAAAGCGCTGGTTCATTGATCATCTGAACAAAAAGGGCATCCCTTATGATGATCTGGTCGTGGATGATGTTACTGGCGTTACCTTCTACGAGAGCCAGAAAAGGACGTCCCAAGCATATATGAGAAAGCTGCGGTAATAGGTGGTAATTATATGAAAGCTTATGACGCATTAACCGGTGTACTTAGAACCGTTGAAGCGAATCATGCCAAATTACGAGAAGAACCTGATTCTGACGGCGATACCCATGATAAATGGGAAGCGGAAGAAGATGCCCTGTGCGAATTGGAGGAGGCGCTTGAAGAAGCTATTGATCGATACGAGGAAGCTATGGAAGTACGAAAGAGCTTGCGAGTTGCAATATTGAAATAACAACCAAGAAGTTTAAATTGGGGGTTGAATACTAAGACATAATATGGTAGAATAACAACTGAAAATAGTAATGCCGCAGAATTCAATGTGAATTTCGGTTGTATTTGGAGGTCATGATGATAAAAACTTTTACTGCGGAGGAGTTTTTTAGCTACATCCGGTCTTTTGAAAAAATGTATGTATGGTGCGGTTCGGATGGAAACAGTGGATTGTTTATTCGGACAAATCCAAAACGCGCTGCTATCATGAAAAGAAAAAATGGGTATGAGATCTCTTGCATGATCGCTCAGAAAGGAGCGATGTTTTGCGAGGAGGGCGGGCTGATACTTTACGGCAATGAATTTCAGTGTAACATTGAAACAGATTGCGCTAGATATGAGGTGGCTGTAAAATCTGATAAGATGGCTGGACTGATGAAAATCATTTTACAAACATAACTTAAAAATAAAATGAATAAAAACGCTTGACAAGTCAGGTTTGAGGTGATATAATGGTACCATAGAGAACAAGCCATAGACAAGGAGGTCATAAATATGTTCGTGGCTGGAAAGAGCATCCCGAAGATTGGCGAAATCCGTTTTGGATATGCCAGTGACGATGAAAGCCGACTAAGTACTCATAAATACGTCGGCGTCCATCCGTATCTCGTCGTGTCAAATAATACTTACAATAAGACTTCTGGACAGTGCGAAGTTATTCCGTTCACCACAAAGCGGATCGGCAAGTACAATCCAGTTCACATTGAGTATAAGGCGGGCGAAGTAAGAGGGTTAATCAAAGATTCCACTCTGATCATTGAGGGAAGAGATACTCTGCGAAATTGCCAGCTTAGTGAACCGGTGGGCGAGTTCACGGAAGGAAACTGGGAGCGCGTTGTGGAAGCAATGAAAGTTCAGTGCCCTTTCCTAAGAAAAGAATCAACAGATAGCCCTGTTTTAACAATTGCATAAATTATTGTCTATTGAAAAAACTCCTTACATAGTGTAAAATATTATAAAAACACCCTCACTATGTAAGGAGTGAATATGATGGACAGCACGATGTACAACTACGATCGCAAAGCTGCTTTCATGGAGTTTTATATCAACGGTGGAAGAAACGAAGACGCCGCTAGGTACAGACAAAGAGATGCAGTAACTGCGTTAAACAAGGTTGCGATTGTTGAAGCAAAATATAAAAAAGATTTCTGTGAATTTAAAAGCGGCTCAACAGAGATGAATGATCTTTGTGTTTTGTGGCTTAACAATTTGGCAGATACAAGAAGAGTAAGAATGACATCTATTTTAAGAGCCTATCTTAAATGGTGTTATCAAAACGATTATATCAACGCCGAACAGTATTATGGTCATGATATGACTAGCACAGTATCTAGAAGCTCAAACAAAACCGACGTCTGGTCTTCGATGTTGATTAAACAGATGGAGGTTGCAAGCGAAAACGAAACAAACTCTCTAGACTCTGACTTTATTTTTGAAGATAAGGAGTCCTTTATAGAATATGTTTCGACTGTGCTTGGTCATGAAAAATATACGATGCCGGCAGCTTTAATGATTTTGCTTTACTATCAGTTTGAATCTACAGCTGTAACGAAAATATTAAAGACAGAAGTAGATGCCGCCGGGCATACAGTGCAAAACGTTTATATCGATGACGAAACAGCATTTAATATTATTTATCGTGCAAAAGTCATTGACAGTTATAGCACAACGTTTGAAAGAAATAATAAAAATTATGATCGAATAGAGTATTATGCTGATTCTCCGTACTTGTTAAGAAATACTTCAAGAGGAAGAAAAAAAGAACAAGAAACCGATCAGCAAGTTCCATATTCGTTCGTAAAAAAGGTTATGGAAGTGGAACGAAAAGCGAACAAAGAACTTCCAGAAGATTCTCCGTATAAAAATGTTATTATAAAGGGCGCAACAATTTCAAAATTAAAACTGTTCCACGAAATGAGAGTAGACGAAAAAAAGTACGGATTAGAATTTGTAAAAGAAAACATAATAGATGGAAAGTATGGTAATTATACAGTTCCGCAAACGGTATATAGAGAGTATTGTTTGATGGCGTCCAAAGCACGAAAAATTTAAAAAGATATTGAGCCGAAAGGCTCTTTATCTTTCGATACACAAACATGACTTAAATATATTTACAGTAAGGAAGTGATAAGATGAAGAGGATAATTGCGGCGTGTATCTCAACGATTATGGTTGCGTGCGTGACTATTTCGGCTGCAGCTGATGATCCAATTGGGACATACGACAGTTGGAAGCCGGATTTAAAAGAATACACTTCACGAGTCTGCGATGAATATGGCGTCGATTATAGTTTGGCTCTTGGTGTGATATATAACGAAAGCCGATTTAAAAGCGGACTGACTCATATGAACTCAAACGGCACAATCGATTATGGGCTGATGCAAGTCAATGAGGTTAATTTCAAATATTTGAACAAGACGCTCGGTATTACATCAATGAATCAGTTGTTGGATGATCGAGTCGGAATTAGATGTGGAGTTCACCTGCTTGCCTATCATAAGAATGCAACAGGAAATGACTCTGCAGCTCTCCTACGATATCAGGTGGGAGAGGGTACATATAGAAAGTATGTAAAAAATGGTAAACATACAAATGATACTCATGGTCGTGTGTGGCAATACAGAGACATCTATCATGAATATCTGAATCAAACGATCGCTGAATCAAAACTAGATGGATTCGTGAAGAGAGATCCGATTGAATCCATTTTAAATACGTGGGCAGAAATGCTCACTTGATAAGCTGGTGTAGCTCAGAGGCAGAGCACGGTACTTGTAATGCCGGGGTCGAGATTCCGAAATTCTCCACCAGCTCCATTAACAGCGGGCGACCGCATCAAAGATTATGTATTACAAAGGAGAATAATTATGACTACTGAAACTATGACAATTCATCGTGCACTGGCCGAGCTGAAGGTTCTTGAGAATCGGATCACTAAGACGATTTATGAGGGAAAGTTCTGTGGCGCAGTCAAGCAGAGCATGAAAAAGTTGGAGGGCGTCTCTCTTGACGACTACAAGACTGCATCTCAGAGCTCTTACGACACGATCGTTGAGTTGATCGCTCGACATGACGCTATCAAGAAAGCCATCTCTATTTCCAATGCTAAGACCATCGTGGTCGTTGCTGGTAAGGAATACACAGTGGCTGAGGCAATTTACATGAACCAGCACGGCATCGATTTCAAGATTCAGCTTTACAATCAGATGAGCGATCAGTACAGCGCCTCCATTAGAACCATTGAATCCACGAATGCAATGTTGAGCGATCGAGCTGATCGTTATGTAACGAATGGCATTGGTGCTTCTGAGAAGGCCAATATGGACGCTGGTACGATTCGAGATATGCGTGACGATTATATCAATCGTGAGACTATGGTGCTCGTTGACGGTATTTCTATCAAGGAAAAGATGGAAAAGCTCGCTGCTGAAATCGATAAGTTCAAGGCTGAGGTTGATGCAGTTCTGTCTGCGTCGAATGCTACAACCGAGATCACCATCGAATACTAATATCTAATCAGCGAAACATATTCACTGTCTATCGAAAACGACAAACTGTAATCGTTCGCTCTTTGCTCGCGGCAGCATCGCTTGAGCGAAATCAAACAATAAAAAGCAAATAGTCGCTTCAAAAAGCTGGCCTGATAAGCCGACATAATTCAAGTAATGATATGATGATACTTGGGTTTCTGAATTGGTCAAGAGGTAAGACACGACTTTGCCAAGGTTGTTACGTCGGTTCGAATCCGACATTCAGAAGGAGATTTGAGCATTTTAGCTCAACTATGTTCGGAAAGCTTAAAGTTTATGATTAAAGGTTAAAGGTTGAAAGTTTAAAGCTTAAATTCTTAACTAAAGGTCAAAGAACAAAGCATACAGGTCAAAGGTTTATAAAATCCATGGGCAATGGTTTGTGGATCGATTACATAAGTCCCGTCGTTTTACCACATGGCTGGTAGATGGTGAGCGCCTTGGCAGGGGCGTAACAATACCTGCCGTTTATATGGAGCGATCGTTTAATGGCAAAGCACCGGTGACTTTGGGTTCACTGGAGATGTAGGGTTCAAATCCCACTCGCTTCAAAATTATGTCCATTATTCCTTGTCCTATGTAGCAGGGAGGCGCACCCCGCGAAAATCATAGTAGTGGCATAAAAAGACAAGGTATCATGGTCCTGTAGCTCAGTCGGTAGAGCAGCGGATTGAAGCTCCGTGTGCGCCTGTTCAATTCAGGCCGGGACCACCAATGTGCAAGTTGATTTGATAATTGAGTTTGAGTTCATAATTCCCTCCGATTGATAATGCGTTTTCCGTCTGAGATAAATCCACAGACCCAAATGATGTTATCAATGAAATTTGCAACAGGATTAGCGAGGCAGTCACACTCCGGATCAGGGGCCGATGTAGCAAGCTTGGTCAAACTGCGTGCCCTGACGATGTAAGATCCGCATTCCGAGCGTAACTGTGCGTGAGTCTCACCAGCTCGAAAACAGTTTATATGGTCGTGTAGCTCAGACGATGGTAGAGCAAGGTGAGCCCCACCCATTGCCGCTGGTTCGAGTCCAGCCACGACAAGACCGAAAGTTTCTTGTAGTTAATTATGTTGTCGAAAGTGTACATTATCGCTGACATCCTGAAACAAAGTAGGCATGGTGAAGGAATAACACTGAAAAACCTTATGTAGCGCGGCTATAACCCGGAAGAGGCTTGACCCAAAAGGATGATCGAGTTTGAGAACCGCAGTGGAAAGCATATCGCCAATAGTTCCCCATTAAAGGAAACGGTAAATGCCGGACGCCTGACCCGTTAAAGCCAGGACGAGGACCACAGGTGACATCCCTCTGTGGTCGTTATATAGGTCAGTGTGCTGAATGGTTGAAGGCAGCAGGCTGTAAACCTGTGACACCAGAAACGTTGTAGGTTCGAATCCTACCTGACCTACCAAGTAAGTGATTCTTAAATTGCGCAGAACAAAGGATTAGCCTTTTAGGGGCTGTTACTATTACAATGGCAGCCTTGATTATCGGTGATGATGCCAACTCGCGAGGGTGCGTAAGCCGACTTTTATATGCGACTGTAGCCAAGTGGTATGGCATACGACTTTTAATCGTAGAATCGTCGAGTTCAATTCTCACCAGTCGCACCACGCGGTAAGTAGTTTTCGAGTTGCAACTATTGTAGCCAGCATTAGCGCGTACGGCTGATGTGATGGTATTGTTAGTAGTTCTGCGGAAGGAACAAAAACATAAACCGATGGCGGCTGGAAAGACAGCAATCATATGGGCCCATAGCTTAACTGGTTAAAGTTGCGGTCTCCAAAACCGTCGATTTCCGTTCGAGTCGGAATGGGCTTGCCACATACAAATGACAAGGGGATGATTTTATGAACGTCGTGAAATTCAAACCAGAGGACTATGTAAAAAGTTCCTGTTCGACTGAATTTTATAAAGCAGTCGGTTTGTTCGACATCATCAAGGCCGGCGCTGTAACAAACGTTCATCAGATGAAAATCAATCCGAAAACTTATACCGAAGTCGATGAACGGCTGCGTTCAAATTGGAAACGGAACAAAATAACTAAGCGACTCCGGCAAGACAAAGCGCAAGCTATGATTTCATTTGATTGGATGGATTATTCTCCTGTGCAAGATGAAACCGTTCCTGAAAATGAAATCTGGTGGGAGACTGCAAATGAAACAGCAGCAGACGTATAAAGGGCTTTTTGATAGTTGGTACTATGAAGACTGGCCGCATTATCAATATAAGCCAGACAAAAAATTTGATCGTAAATTAGCAAAAGCTCGTCTAAAACGTATTGAGCGGGAACAAATCAAAAAGGAGTTTGAAGATTATGGCAATGATTGATCCGCACAATGATGACTTCGGTGCCATTTGTAATTGTGCTGTTCGATACGCAGTTGGGCGCAAAACATATATGCCTGGTCTTGTGATCGATTTCATTACACCGTATCTGAGCGAGTTGACAGATAAAACGCTATGGTGCTTTCAGCGAGATCTACTCCAACGTCTGGATGAAGGCTTTGATTTTGGAGATGAATTTGATCTTCAAAACTGGATGAGCTTTCTGGAAGATATTGATAAAGAGATCGAGAAAAGAAAAACAGAGGACGAATAATCCTCTTTTATATGCAAACGCAGCCGAATAGGACTAGGCATCTGAGCGCGCTTTAATAAACAGATGGATGAGAGAATATCTCGTCTTGTAGGTTCGAATCCTACCGTTTGCCCCAATTTCTTGACAACAAAAAACAGCCCAGCGGCCATAACCACTGAGCTGTTGGCGTTAAATAGCGACGTGGAACATTTGCCACACCATCAAAACTAAGCCGATGATGCTACAAACAGAACCAGCGACACCAAGAGCGCCAAAGATTCGACTGTTCATAGAGAACGCATCTCCTTCCTGCGTCTATTGACACATTTTTGCAGTTACTGAAGACGTGAGAAGGAGATATTGAATCGGCTGACAGTGTACCACAGAGTCACGCAATTGTCAAGAATTATCCCGAGCATGATGTGAAAAGGCTTGTTATATGCGGCGGTAGCATAGTTGGTCTAATGCGGGAGTCTTGAAAACTTCTGAGGGTTAAACCTCCATCCGTTCGAATCGGATTCGCCGCGCCATATGGCCTGTTAGTCAAGAGGTGAAGACGCTGCCCTTTCACGGCGGAAACATCGGTTCAATTCCGGTACAGGCTATTTTTTTGAAAATTAAATATTATGAGGTATCAAAATGAAAACAAGTGATTGGATCTCCGTAAAAACCTCCTTACCACCTAAAGAAGATAAGAAGTGGGCTTGTAGTGATGTCGTTTGGGTTTATGACGAAGAATGCGGACAGCGCAAAGGTTATCTTGATGATGACAACCAGTGGTGTGATGCAAATGAATGTTGGTATTTAAACCATGTTACACATTGGATGCCTCTGCCAGAGGACCCGCCAAAGGAGAAGACCGAATCATGAAAACGACGAAGAAAGATTGGATCTATCGTGTGATTCTTCTGATTCTGTTGGCGATTATCTGGGACATTGGCGCGGCTCTGACTTCGCCAATTTTTGTTCCCCAGAAAGGAGCTGTGTTTCGTGAATTCTTTCTGCTGATTCAGAACGGAACGATGTTGAAGGCGTTTCGATATTCATTGATTCGCATCACAGCAGCAGCTCTTCTGAGTGCCGGTATCGCAGTTCCACTTGGTTGTCTGATGAAAATTTGTCATCCGATTCAAAACCTGTTGTATCCGGCGATTCGAGCGATGAGATTCCTACCGGTAACCGCTTTCTATCCACTGCTCACGATGTGGTTCGGAATAGGGGAGCAAATGAAAATCGCCTTCTTGTTTGTGGCAAGCTTTGTGTTTATGTTGCCAAGCGTACTGATCGCTCTAGATGATGTCTGTGACGACGTGATTGAAGCAGCAAGCATCGATGGAGCAGGAAAATTTAACACGGTCACACGAATTATTCTTCCGATCGCTGCTCCGTCTATCTGTCAATCATTCGCTACAATGTACGCAATCGGTTGGACATATATCGCGGTAGCGGAAACGGTGAATGCAAAGTATGGTATCGGGTATCTGATCTATACTTCGTCTGCTCGTGGTCGCACAACGTTGGTATTTGTTGGAATTCTGGCGATTGTGATTTTCAGTATCCTGTTTGACTGGATTACGAGCGTCTGTATCAAGAAGATTTTCAAGTGGAAGTTTTCGTAAGGAGAGATTATGTCACACGAAATTGAGATTGAAGGTTGTCTAACTGTTCCAGATAAAATCAGTCTGGATGATGTTACAGATATATTTTTAAAATTTGTCGAGTCTCACGGCTGGTATTATGGTGGCGGCCTTAGTGAATTTGGAAGCGACCATTGTATATCAATAGAAGTCAGAGAAGAAGATTAAAGAGGAGAAAATTATGGCAAAGAAAAGTTTTTTCGAGAAGCTCGGTCTTGTTGAGTCGGAAGTAACTTCTGAGTATGAAATGCCAGAAGTAGCGGACGTGAATGTTGATGTCTCTTTTGGACCTAATATCGAACAGCCGACTCCTGTGCAGGCCGAGGTCCCGGAGGGTGACACGATTGACATCGGAGCTGTCTACGAAGCCAATAGTATGAATCCTGCCGACGCCGTAACGGTCTACAAGATCAAGGATGTGATCGATACATTCCCGTCTGAGATGCCCACCAAGACAAAGCGAGCAACAGTCAAAAACCTGATGACGACATTGGGCTATGATGCGACCACGATTATTTCTGATGCAGAGCAGCGCAAGGAACTCCTGCGGACGGTTGGTAATGACAAGATGAATGCTCTGTTTGACGAGATGAAGAGCAATGACCAACAGATTGAATCCATGAAGGAACAGATTGAAGCGCTGACTAATCGCAACGTTGAAGCTGGTGCGGCCATTGAAAAGATCACCAACACAGTTCAGGACGAACTCAAGATGATTTCTTCTATTGAGGAGTTTATCGAAGAAGATAAGTCTGAACCCGCCGGGAAGGAGGGTGCTTAATGTTTTCTTTTACAATCCCTGAGTTTACGCTTATCTGTGTTGGTGTTGTTGCGGTAGGCAGTTTGATTCTATTTCCGTCATTCCGTCAGCAGATTAAAGCATTGGCCGGTGGTTTCTTACAGGTTTTCGTGCAAGATACAGCCAAGACGCCGGATGGTGCCCGTGCTATCTATGCTCAGAAGATCGACGAGATGACCGAGAAATACACAGACGCCTGCAATACTCTGCGAGACCTGACTGGAAAACTCAAGACGATTCAAGATAACTATGCTGTCTGTCAGAAGCAGGCAAAGGGTTACGATGAACGCGCAAAGGCTGCTATGAGTCGTGGTGATGAAGAGTCTGCAAGAACTTACGCTCGTCTTCTACAGGAAGAACTTGACAAGGCCGAAAATCTGTCTGATCAGTTCCAGAAGATGAAGCCTGCTGCGGAAGAAGTCAAGGCAATCAAGGAAAAGCTTGAAAATCAGTTGGCAGCCTTGAAGCGTGAGAGCAAGGATGTTGTGGCTGAGTTAAAGGCGAACGAGCAGGTTGCTGATGTATATTCCAATCTGGACCGTCTGCGTGCATCTACCGGCACTGATAAAATGCTCAATGCTACTCGCGATGGACTTCAGGAGAGTCGTGAAAAGGCAGCGGGCGCAAAGGTTTTGTATCAGACCAGTAGAGAGGGAAAGCTGGACAGGGCGGACGCAAACACTGCTGATTATAAAGTGAGTTCGTATTTAGAGAGTCTGAAAAAGAGCAATCCGAATGTGGTTACATATAATATTCCTGACCTGAATGCGTTTTCTAAGTCGTCTGGATTGAATACTCAGTCCAAGAAATAAAATCAAAAATTAAATAGGAGAGAATAACATGTCTAAGTTCAAATTGACTAAGGCTGGCCGCGCTGTTGTTGGCGTTGTCCTTGCTGTGGCTGTTGCTGTTGGTATTGTTGGCGGCATTAAGGGCGGCGTGATCAAGTTCGACAAAAAGAAGCCGACAGCATCAAAGCCGAGCACTTCTATCAGTACGGATAAGCCGTCTAATTCCGCCGGGGATGATACGATCAATCTATCTCTAGATGAGTGGGCGGGCTGGCTGAGTTGCATTACGGCAAATGGTGGTCTTACTACTCAGCCCGGTTCTGTGTTTGATCAGCTCGGCATCAAGGTGAATGTCAATGTCATCAACGATGCGACTGAGTCCAGTAACGCTCTGATCTCTGGTGACCTGCAGGCCGCTGGTTATACTACGAATCGCGTGGCATTCCTGTCTCAGAAGTTTACTGACGCCGGCAAGAATGTCATCATGCCAATTTTCACCAACTACAGCTATGGTGGTGACGGTATTATTGCTTCTACTCAGTTCGCTGATGTGAATTCGTGGGTCAATGCCAAGATCGGTGTCCCTGAGTTCTCTGAGGCTGAGACTCTGGTTGCTTGGTTCGTTAACAATTCCAGTCTGTCTGATGCTGACAAGGCAACTATCATGAACAATCTGATTATGTTCGGCACCGCAGACGATACTGCTAAGGCATATTTCGCTGGTCAGATTGATGTAGCTGCAACATGGGAACCCTATTTGACTCAGGCCAAGACCTATACCAATAGCACTGTCGTGTTTGATACGAAGTCTTCCTCCTCGCTGGTTATGGATGGCATTGTATTTGACGCAGATTGGGCAGCGGCTCATGAAGATACCGTCAAGAAGTTCGTTCAGGGCATTCTGATGTCTTATGACCAGCCTATCAATTACAATGCAGCTCGTGAAGTGTTCCCGATGTACTCTACTTCTTCTGATGCCGATATTGATGCGACTTATGCAAACGCTAAGATGGCCAGCTGGAAAGACAACTACAATATTCTGAATGATACAGCTCCGATGATTTATAACCAGATGTGCGACATTTGGGAGGGTCTGGGTGAAACCGTTAATCGTGATCTCGTAAATACGCTGTTTGATACTACATATATCGATGCGCTCAAGAGTGATTTCAAGTCTACTTCTGCTGCAAATGCTACTACAAAGGTAACTGTAAGCGACGAGACCCGTGCAAACATCACTCAGCAGGTCACTGGCAATCTGGACTATGACTCTATGCTGAGCAAGACCGCAAATGTGACTTTTGTGCCGGATTCTTCCGTGTTTACCGATCAGGCCAGCGCTGCTTCTGTTCTGAATGATTTCGTGAACATCGCTAAGACTCTGGATGGCACTATGATTGTTATCAACGGTAATATCAATGCGAATAACCAGACCGAGTTTGGCGTGCAGCTTTCTGCTAACCGTGCTCAGACCGTTGCAAATTATCTGGCGTCTCAGGGTATTGATCAGAATCGACTGATTGTCACTGGTTCCGGCAATGCAAAGTATCAGGCTGATAAGGCGGCTGGCGCTCTGAGTAGTGATGCAAGCGTGTATCAGTCCACGGATATCAGTTTCATGCGAATCGAGAACTGAGGTGATTCAGATTGATCTGGATTGAAATCAGTAAGGCAATTTGGATTGTGGGCGGATTGATGTTGGCTTCTTTTGTGGCCGGCTATCTCTTCCATGGTCCAACCTTTAAAACTTAAAATCTTCGGCGGTGCTCAGGTAGCACTGGGTGCCGCCTTATATAATGCGTCATAGCCAAGTGGTAAGGCAGCTGACTTTGACTCAGCCATACGCAAGTTCGATCCTTGCTGGCGCAACCAAAAAATCAGAAGAGGAGCACATTATGATTACTTTAACTAATGCACGGCAATTAGAGCAGGCACTTAATGATTTTATTCTCGAGTGCCGATATGGTGCTCATCCATGTGAAGGATGTAAGTTTTATGAGGTTTGTTTGAAATTGCACATACCTAATAAGACAGATCCTGACCAGTGGGCAATGTATTGAGGGGATTCTATGATGACTACTCCAAAAGATTTAGAAACCGCACTGTTAGACTTTATTACAGAATGCGAACAATCTGAAAATTGCGACGATTGTATGTATCGTGAATTTTGCACTCGGTTTGTCACTCCATACAATGATGATTATCCATGTGAATGGGAAATTTTAAAAAAGTCAGGAGGTATTCCGTGCTAACAGTAGAACAAAGCAAGTCCATCTATAAAGAACTCGCAGCTGTTTGCGTTGAAAGAAGCGGAAACGGACTAGACTGTTCTGGATGCAAATATGAAAACAACTGCGATGATATATTGAAAGAGGTGTTTAAACTTGAGTGTTTACATGACAGGTGATATTCATGGTAATCCAAGTCGGTTTTATGATTTGAAATACTTCTGTCTCGACCATCCTGACATTGAATGGGTTGTATGTCTGGGTGATGTTGGTCTAAATTACTATGGTAAGGATCATCCAAAAGAGATGTTCATTAAAAATGCTGCCAATTCAATTCCTGCGAAACTATTCTGCATCCACGGCAATCACGAGCGGCGGCCGAGCAGTGAAGACGGATATCAAGAGGTCGAAGTTACAGAAGGAGCAATTCAAGGTCCAATGTTGTGGGACGCCAAATATCCAAATCAGTATTTCGCTATTGACGGAGCTGTTTATAAAATTCAGACATCGGAACGAACATTAAATGCTCTTGTCTGTGGCGGTGCTTATTCTGTTGACAAATTTTATCGGCTCCAGTTTAGAGCGAATTGGTGGCCGGATGAACAACCAAACGAGCTTACAAAAGGTCTTGTACGTTTTATGGCGACTAGATATCCGATTGATATTATGTTGACCCATACTTGTCCTCTGCGGTTTGAACCTAAAGAATTCTTCTTAGATTGTGTTGACAAGAGTACGGTCGATACATCAACAGAAGAGTTTTTTGATGACCTTTACGAGCAATTCCCGGCGGACCATAAACCGATGTGGTATTTTGGCCACTTTCATGGAGATAAATACACGGATGATTATGTGATGCTCTATAACGACATCATAGAACTGAAGTGAGTTTATAAATAAAAAAGGAAAGGGGAACAGAGATGCTGTATGGACGAGCTTCTCCCAATTTGATGCGATAATAGGCGAAAATCAAATTAGATAGGAGAAATAATATGCTTTGCAATTTTTGTGGTAAGACGCTGGACCCCTGTGACGAAGCAAATTTGGGAGATCTGACTGTACGGTTCTTTTATGGAAGCAAACGCGACGGAGACCGGATGAAGTTTTCCATGTGCTCTGATTGTGTTGATAAGCTGACGGACGAATTTATTTCCCGTTGTAAGCATGAGCCGACAATTGAAGCAGGTGGTATTCCTAATAGTAGTATCCCTGTCTGGGAGTCTAAAACCACTGAAGAAATCGATTACTAATGTTGATATACATAGGAGGTACATATGGCAGAGAAGAACATTTATCCTCGTTTTAATTTTTGTGGCGATATCGTCATTCCGAAGCGGAACAACCCTTGGGTAAAGCGCGATACTTATAACAACTCTGAAAAGATTAGCCTGAACATGGGCATCAAGAACGGCATGAATTGCGTTTATGTGTCTGCTCAGGGTTTCAAGAACGATACTATTAAGACCAAGAATGTCGATAATGAGGATATCGAGATTGATTGGGAGGATCGTTTTGATAAGGATACTGTCGATATGGTGTCCAGTATGCGAAAGTATGTCGTGAATCTGGGCGAGCGCAGAGAGTTCATTACCGCATGGGATATGATCGAGTATCTGGAATCTGCCCTGACTGGTTATGCTGAGCCGATCGTTGTGGCTGGTATTTACAAGCTGCGTCCCGGCACAGGCGCATACAAGGATCGCATTTTTGAGGAGTTCCAGATTCAGAATGTGTATGCAGCAGTTGACGGCAAAGACACTCCGCATCTAACTATGAATATGGATCTGTATTATGACAAGAACAGTATCGATCGTTCCGAGGAGAAGTCTGAAGGTAAGATCTTCATGAATTGCTACACTCCGATGTGGTCGGCCGCTGATGCCGCTCAGAAGATGTTCCCTGTGAGCACCGTGTTTAACACTTCTGTTTTGGATATGAGCAAGGAGAAGCACAAGCGGATTTACGACCTGAAGATGCGCTACCTCGAAACCAAGTCCAAGAATCCCGTTCATATGAACTGGGCAATCGGTGTTGTGAATGGCGCAGAAGAGAAGGAATTCGATGAGAGCTGCCTGACTGATGTCCAGCGTGAGTTCATTGAGGCTGGCCTGAATAAATTGGAGGATTTTAAGCCGCGTGGGAATATCTACGGCGAGAAGGTTCACGAGCTGCGTCTGATCAAACCGTTGGTTAAGGATGAATTCAAGGAGTGCATGACTGCTGCAGACTCCGACATGACCGCTCGCGAGTTTGAGGACATGATTTATTCTCCGTCTGAAGATGAAACCGTTGACGACATGGTAAAGAGTTCCTATAAGAAGTCCGCAGCAAAGGCTGTTAAGCCTGCTAAGGTGGAAGAGGAAGAGGACGACGGTATTGATACTCTGTTCTAATTTTTTGCCCATACAAACAGGACTTAAAAACACTTATATAAGGAGAATACATAATGGCGCGTAAATTTGGTAAGAAAACTGAAATTAGTTTGAATCCTCTTGATTATAGTATCTATTTGATGGGCGAGGGCGGCATTGGCAAAACTACGCTAGTTAAACAGGTTTGTGAAAAAATGGTTGGCGATGATGGCTATATCTTTTTGACCTGTGGTAAAGAAGCAGATCAGGCCACTATTGAAGGTATCGTTCAGGAAGCCGTGTGGGATTGGGAACATTTTGATGAAGTCACTATGGATATCATTGAAAATCGCTTCACTGATTATAGTGATTTGAAGGTTGTTGTCATTGACACCATTGATGAACTGATGCGAATGGCCGAAGATGAGACGATTCGAATTTGGAACCGTGAGAATCCTGATAAGCGCACAAAGTCTTTTAAGGCAACTTTCTCTGGATTTAACGGCCCCACTGATAAAGCAACCGAATTAGTTACGAATCGTCTGTGGGAACTGAAGCGTGTAGGTATCAGCCCTATCATTATTGGTCATACAAAGAAGACCGATATTACTGATCCTGTTACGCTGGCAAGTTACTCTATGTTGTCTACTAATATGGACAAGCGGTATTTCAATGCACTGAAGAACAAGGTCGATGTCGTTGGTGTCGCATATATTGATCGCGATATTGATAAGGTAAAGACTGGCCGTAAAAATGTTGTCAATGGTAAAGAGGAAATTATCGGTAAGGTTAAGTCCGAGCGTCGTGTAATTTGCTTCCGCGATGACAACTTCTCTGTGGACTCCAAGAGTCGTTTCGCTGATATTGTTGACCGTATTCCTCTGGACGCAGATGAGTTCATCAAGGCTCTGACCGATGCAATCAAGGCAGAACATGATAAGGGCGGTCGTTCTTATGAAGCAGATCTGAAGAAGCAGGCAGCAGAGAAGAAGAAAGTTGAGTCGGTACAGGCCGAGCGTGTAAAGCAGTATGTCGGAGCAGCTCAGGATGAAGAGGATGAACAGTATCGCGCCGAGTGGATTAGTGCAATTCAGAATAACTATAAGAGCGCATCTGATGATGTAAAAGCGAAGGTTGCTGAAGTGCGTAACAACATCGGCAAGAAGTTCTCAGATCCGGAGTTCCCGATTGCAGAACTGAAGAAAGTTTATTCTTTGGTCGTATAAACATAACTTAAATATATAAACAGCAGGGCGGGTTGGTGGGAATTTATTATGAGGAGTAAATATGGCTAAGCCGGTAATGGTTACATGTATGGCCACAGGCGTCAAAGGCCCAAGAGATCAGTATTATAAAGCGCCTAACAAACGGTATTTTCAGTCTGAAGCGGTTTATCAAGCGTGGCTGGCTGGTCGTAGAAAAGAAAAAGCTCTGAAGAACAAGCCGAAACATTATGACAAGCCGGGCAGAACTCCTGAATCGTACAAGAAACTCTGTGATACCATTGCAGATTTCCTTGGTTATGAGCGAGGTGGAGCACAGCCGATGCCGACGATTGTGTTTCGACGACTAAAAGAACTTGATTTTTACTCAGACGAAATTATTCAGCAAACATTGGATGAAAGTGCAGATGCAGTTCAGTGGGCGATGCAGAATAAAAACTTCGAAGATGATGCTGGCGCGGCGAGTTATTTGATGGCAATTGTTCGCAATAAAATCAAAGGCGTATATGATCGCGAGAAAAACAAAACAAGGAAGACCGCAAGAGAAGATTCTAGGCCGGATCTCGATACAATGGTTGACCTGTCAAATATTGGAACAGTACATAAAGGAAATGATGTTAGCAGCTTGCTAGGAGGTGACGATTTATGGATTTGAACAAAGCTATTGCGAGAATCGAAGAAAATCGAGTACGTGCCGAAGCAAGCTTTGTTTTTTGTTTGTGGAAAGATCCTCAGCGATACGATGATTATAAAAACGTCAATGAGGGAACGGATAAGACTCTGATTTGTGAAGATCAGGTGTTTTATTTCATGATTGGACGTGGCATCCGTCGGCAAGGGTTTGCGAACATTGACAACATCACGCTTGACACATATCTGGCCGACAAGCCCTCTCTCCGTAAGCATTATGAGGAATTAAATGGCTGGCGTGCCTGTGTAGCTATGATGGATTTGGTTGATCCTGAAAACACGGACAGCTATTACAATCAGATCTCTAAAATGAATACGCTCAAGATCTTGGCGACCAAGTATGATGAATTACTTAGCCATCCAGAGCGGTTTGATGATGCAACAAATGAAGATGTGTATAACGCTTTTGAGTTGCTCAATAATCAAGTGGCACTAACGACGGGCAACGATTCAAAAATTGAAACACTTGTTGTTGACGAGAAATATATTCAAGACTGTAATGCGGGATTGGATCAAGGTATTAGTTACGCAGCTGGCGCACCCCTTCTGAACTATCTGACATTGGGTGCACCTGTTGGAGATATGTATCTGTTTGCCGGACACAGCGGAACAGGAAAATCATCTTTCATTTTTGAAAATATGGTTCTTCCTTTTGCCGAAGCAGGCACTGGCGTTGCAATCATTTCAAATGAGATGCAGAGCAAAGCGTATAAAAATATGCTTCTGGTTCATATTCTCACAAAAGAATTAAACTACTGGCAAATTACGCGAAAGAAACTAAGTCTTGGACATTTTAGCGAAGAAGAACTAGAAATGCTTCGTAAAGCAGCCGCTATTACAAAAGAGAAGTATTCCAATATTCGTTTTGTGAAGATGTTCGAGAATGATACATCTAAGGTTCTCCAATACATCAAACGTCTTGCACGATCAGGCACCAAGGCAATTATATATGACACCATGAAATCAGATGATGGCGTTGACGATAAGATGTGGCAAACATTGTTAATGAATAGTCGTCGAATATTTAATACTGTTTCTAAAGAACAGGTGGCAATGATTTGTACGTTCCAGTTGGCTTTACATACTACAAACCAGCGTTGGCTCGATGCAACATGTCTGTCGAACTCAAAGCAGATAAAAGAAGTGGTAGCCCAGGCTGTGTTTTCAAGGGCATGCTGGCCTGATGAATACACTGGTGAAAAATACGACTGCAATCCGTATCGAAGGAATAAAGATAATCCCAAAGTTAAAGAGCCATTTATTATGGACAAAGAAAAAAAGTATATGGTTCTTTTTTTGAACAAAACACGTTCAGACGAAGATGGACAAACACTTCTTTATCAATGGGATTCAGCTTGGAATAAATGGATTGAGATTGGATTCTGCACCATTGTAAACGACCACGGTATGTATGATCGAAGATAAATAAAGAAGGGAGGACTCGGTATGAATGGATGTAAACGCTTTGCAGTCTAAGCTTGAAAATCAGCCAGACAGAATCATCCAAATTCTTGAAGCTCTTGGCTTTGAAAATATCAAGTTCAATCCTCAAAAAAACAATCTGAGATTTGCTCGCGAAGAACAAAGAAACCCGACCAGCTGTCTGGTGGATTGTGCAACGTTACGATTCTTTGTCTTTTCTACGAATCAAAAAGGAAACATATTCAGCCTGATTATGGATGTCAAACGATGTTCATTTCCTGATGCGTTGAAGTTCGCCGCAATTAAAGCCGGTTTGTCGTTGGAAGAGTTAAATATTAAAACTCGCTGGCCATTTGGTGGTTTCTTTTTAAAACTGTTGCCGAATTACGAAGAAGAAATGGAAGAATTGGAAACGTATCCAGAAGAGATTTTGGAACCGTATGCAAATAAGTTCAGTATTCAATTCGTCAAAGACGGCATCAGCTTGAGAACACAAGAAAAATTCGGCATCGGATATGATGTTGACTCAAATAGAATCACAATTCCAGAGCGTGCGATAGATGGTTCATTGGTCGGCATTATGGGACGTGCTAATTATGAATGCGATCACGATAAACGATGGTTTCCATTGATATCTTGTCCGCGAAGCAAGACATTGTTTGGGTACGGCGAAAATTATCGGCGCATTCAAGAAACCCAAAATCTGGTTCTGTTTGAATCTGAAAAGGCAGTTCAGCAATGTGATTCATTCGGCAGTAATATTGCCCTTGCAACGTGTGGCTGTCATGTGTCAGAAACTCAAGCAAAATACATAAAGCGACTTCTTCCAAAGAAAATTATTCTGGCTTATGACGAAGGACTTGAAGAAGAACATCTGGTCAATGAGTGCAAAAAGCTAATTGTGAATAACCCGATCCTGAAAACAAAGGTCGGATATGTATGGCATGATGGGTTGATTCCAGAAGGGTCTAAAAAGAACGTTGCCGACCTCGGACGCGAAGCTTATCAAGAAGGATTAACAAAATATGTGAAGTGGGTAGAGGAGTGATGTAAATGGGTCAAAGAGTCGTTGTCCCAGAACTACAGGCGTTGTACGACAAAGGAGCGCAAGTGTACAGCTATTCAAAGCTCGGCACGATTCATGATTGTCCGTATAATGCGTATCTTACATATATCGAAAAGCGCGAACAGTGCCAGAATGTATATTCCTATCTCGGCGGAACCTGCCACGACGTTCTCGAAGGAATCATTGAGGGCAAGAACACAGAAGCAGATATTAAACCAGCACTTCAAAATGCCTTAGATGAGCTCGATATGCTTGGTATTGATTTTCCAAAGACACGAGATGGTGGCAATGGCATCAGAGATCGCTGGGTTGGCAATATGATGTGCATGGCTCGAGATTATATCAGTCCAAAAGGCAAGTTCGAGGTTGAAAAGCTACTGATTCTTAAACTGAGAGAGGATAGATATTTACAGGGGTATGCTGATTTGATTCGTGTTTTGCCGGATGGTCGGCTGCAGGTGCTGGATATCAAGACGTCGAGTCAATTCCAAGACAAAGATCTTCTTCATTATGGTCGGCAGTTAGTTGCTTATACTTTGGCACTGGAACAGGCCGGATTTACAGTGGCTGGAGCGGCTTGGATCATGGTGAAATACTGTAAGATCGTTTATGAAGTTGGTTCTGGCAGACGAGCAAAACTAACTGAAAAAGTACTCGATAGATGCAAAGTTGGTTACACACTTCGGGCTACGGTTCGTTCCAAGATGAAAGCAGCGGGATACGACAGCGACGAAATTGAAATCGCAACACAGGCATTTATTGAATCAAACGACATCAATGATTTGCCAGAAGATATCCGCTGCCAGTTCAAATTGACTACATATGTTCGTCCGTATCATATCACAAACGAACTGCGCAAGGAATGCATTGATTACATAAACGAAACGGCAGATGAATTCGAAGAGCGAAAGCAGACAGGTGAATGGCCTGCGCGTGAGATTGAAGAGAAGAACGGCAATCCGAACTTCTTCTGTACAAATCTGTGTGGACATCGTAAAACCTGTGAACCGCTACGAGATTGTATCAATAAGAAGCAGTTTTATGCAACAAAAGATCCGAGTGACGCAGCGATGAATGAATTGTTTTAAGGAGGAGTTATGGAGCAAAACTACTGTGTATACCATATCCACGACGATAAAGGTTCGCTCCTTGATTCTTGTACAAAATGGGAAGACTATGTTGATCTCGCTGCTTCTTACGGAATGAAAGCAATCGCCTCTACAAACCATGGTTACAACCTTAACTGGACTGCAAAGAAACAGTACGCAGAAAAGAAGGGGCTGAAGTTTATCGTTGGTTGCGAGGTTTATCTTACTTCTGATATGTATCACTATCCAGAGATTCCAGACGAGGTTTATGAATCTTATCAGGGATGGGACCCGCAGGAAGCACAAGAGGAAATCGGCAAAATGATGGACGCCGGACGTTATAAAGTTCGCGACAACTTCCATACGATTCTTCTTTGCAAAAATGCCCGTGGTGTTCTGGAGTTAAACAAAGTAATGGGCGCATCTTATGATGCTGACCACAAGTATTATAAGCCGCGCATTACTTTTGAAGAATTCTTTGGTCTGTCTGATAACATCATCAAAATCTCTGCCTGTCTGGCAAGTCCGCTTCGTAAATACACGTCAGAATGTGATGGATTTCGTCAGGAAATCTATGACAAACTATGCGAGACCTATGATTATTATGAGATTCAATATCACGATTGTGACGATCAAAAGGAATATAACCAGTATCTCTGGGAGCTTTCCAAAAAATATCACAAGCCACTGATTGCTGCAACTGATACTCACAGTCTGAATGCGTATAAAGCAGAGTGCCGCAAGATCCTTATGATGGGTAAGGGAATCGAGTTCACTGGCGAGGATGAATTCGACCTGACATTCAAATCTTATGATCAACTTGTTAGTGCGTTTGAAGTTCAAAATTCACTCCCACGCGAAGTCTGGATGGAAGCAATCAGGAATACGAACCGGATGGCTGATAGTGTCAAGGATTTTACTTTAAACACAAAAGCAAGATATCCAATTTTGACAGGGTCTACAGAATCAGACGAAAAGGAATATATCAGTCGTACCCACAGGATGTTTAACGATAAGGTCAAACGCAAAATTATTCCAGAGAACGAAATTGAGCAGTTTAAAGCAGATATTGAAGAAGAGCTAAAGGTTTTTAAAAAGACTAATATGCTGGGTTTTATGTTATCTATGAGCGACCTGATGATTTGGGGCAAGAACGATGGAATTCCGTTCGGTCCAAGTCGCGGTTCTGTTGCTGGATCTCGATGTGCATTTATTACTGACATTATCGATGTGAACCCTGTTCGCTGGAATCTTGTGTTTTCTCGTTTTTGTAACGAAAATCGAGTAGAGATTGGCGATATTGATATCGATGTTCCCGATGCTTATCGTTCCAAAATTTATAACCATATTTTTGAATCGTTCGGTCGTGAGAAGTGTGCGTATGTTCTGGCTATGGGTACTCTGGCAGGAAAGGCGACAATCGACGAGATTGGACGAGCTCTTGCTAAGGTCTGGAAGCGAGAAAATCAGGGCACAGATGAGTCTGAGAACCCTTATTCTCTTGATCGAATTGCAAAAGTGAAAAAGGAATACGACGCCGACGCTGAAAAGTGCCGTGCAGACCATCCTGATATCTTCTACTATTTCGATGGATTGCAGGGGACAATTGTATCGTTGTCTCACCATCCGGCTGGCGTTATCATCGCTCCAATCGACCTCTATAAGAGGTATGGTGTCTTCCAAGATAAAGACGGTTTGCCTATTCTGTGTCTTGACATGGAAGCGTCTCATGCAGTCGGTCTGGCAAAGTACGATATCCTCGGTCTTGATACAGTATCTGTTATTGATAAGACTTGTAAGCTGGCTGATATTCCGTACCCACACACATGGGAAATGAACTTCGATGACCAAAAGGTTTGGGCTGACATGAAAAAATCTCCTGTTGGCATCTTCCAGTTTGTTGAGGATTTTGCATTTGATTCGCTCAAAAAATACGATGTTCATAGCATTGCAGATTTGAGCTTGGTCACAGCAGCTATTCGACCCGGCGGTGCTTCTTACAGAGATAAGCTCTTCCGGCACGAAGCAAATCACAACCCATCGCCTGAAATTGACGAGCTGTTAAAAGATAGCTTGGGTTGGCTTGTTTTTCAGGAACAGACTATTGCATTCCTCCAACAGTTCTGTGATATGAGCGGCGGTGATGCAGATAGTGTTCGTCGTGCAATCGGTCATAAAAATAAAGCAGAATTGGATGCAGCGATGCCTCGTATCTTGAATGGTTATTGTAATCACTCGACAAAATCAAGAGAAACTGCTGAGACAGAAGCAAAAGAATTCCTACAGGTTATTGAGAACTCCGCCTCGTATCAGTTTGGTTTGAATCACGCTACCGGGTACTCGATTCTTACATATTATTGTGCGTATTATCGTTACTACTACACGCATGAGTTTATCACGGCGCTGCTTAATACAGCAGATACGCAAGATAAAATCATTAAAGCAACTCAATTGGCTGGCGAGCGTGGAATTCAAATTATGCCAATCAAGTTCAGGCATTCAAGAGATGAATATGTCTACGACAGAAGCGACAAAAAGATCTATCAAGGCATGGAATCTATCAAGTATCTAAACAAACGGCTAAGTCGTGAATTCTACAAGCTACGCAATACAAAGTTCGATTCTTTTGTTGATCTGCTTGTTATGAATCAGAAGAAAAAAATTGCCGACAGTCGTCAGATGGATATTCTTATCAAGCTTGATTTCTTCTCTGAGTTTGGCAATCCGAATCAGCTTCTGGAGCAGGTAAAAATCTTCAATGAATTCTATGGTGCAAAGCAGCTTAACAAGCTTGATTTGGACGAGCTGCTGCCACATGACACAATGCTCAAACTGTGCGAAAAAGAAACTGAAAAGAAGTATGTCAATGTCGATTGGCTAAGAATCGTCCAACTACTTTGTATGAAAACTTCCGATATCAAGACTTCAATTACTGAACGAATACAGTATGAAGCTGATTGCCTTGGATATATCCAACTCACTATTCCAAAATTAAATCCTTCTTATATCTACATCCTAGATATTGACGGTAAATTCTCCAACAAGACAGTTCTAGGATATGTTCTGCAAAACGGTCAGCAGCGCCGGCTTAAAGTCAAAGCTCGCACACTGGAAACTGATCCGATTGAAAAAGGCGATATTCTCCGTATCGATGAAGAACGGGAAGAAGGACGCTGGTCGAAGGATGAAACAGGTAAGTGGATTCAGTCCCAGACAGACAAAGAAACAATCCTACGCAAATACGCGCACGTTAGATAACGCGGCGCTTTTGAGAGGAGGTGAATTAGTGACATATAACGAAATCACACAAATTCTCAAATCTATGGTTATCGTTGTGGATGACCGGGAAAAAGACACTCCGCTTCTACATCAGCGACTGACTTCATTTCCGTGTGCATTTATGCGTAAGCGACTGGACTTCGGAGACTATACCGCAGAAGTAACGCTGCCGAACGGTGAAAAATTCTCGCTGGCAGACAAAGTAGTGGTCGAAAGAAAATACGACTTAACAGAAATATGCGGTAATTTTACAACGAATCGTATCCGGTTCACTAAAGAGTTCGACAGGGCGGCAGCAGCCGGAGCAAAAACTTACATACTCATTGAAAACGGTTCATGGGAAAAGATCAATCGCGGTGCATATCGCAGTAAAATGACTCCGGCTTCATTGCTGGGTAGTCTCACCACATGGCTTGCTCGATATAATTGTCAGATCATTTTCTGCGAGCCAACTTCAACTTCGTGGCTGATCCATGCGTTTCTTCTCCACGAAATGCGTGAAGCACTGACCCATTATGAAATGCCACAGAAACCCAAAAGAATAAGAAAGAGTGCAGAAGAAGACATTATTAAATAAGGAGTATATATGCCGAATTTGTCAAAAAAGACACGGAAAAGAATTTTACGCATAATCAATGCTAATTGTCATTTTTCCGATGGAGTTTGGGTGCCATTTGAAAGCAGTAAACTATCTACGATTTGGAAATTTATTGGAATTACACAGAAATTGCGTAATACACGCTATGGTCCAATTTATGGCGTTCTTTTTGACGATAGGCTGTTTAAAGAACCTTGCATTCGTCCGATTGAGCAAAATATTTTATCTCCGAATCAACTGATAAACCCTCACTGCCCAATTCCTGTTGGTCTGCAAATTGTTCAACGTTGGAAAGAACGGGGGTATTCCATATGAGTGATTTCCATAAGCTGACCATTCCAAAGAAAGAACGGCTCGAAGTTCAACTTATTGATGGAACAGAAGAACACGATGTCAAATACGTCATCACGTCGCTGGCAACTATCAAAGGTGACGATATCTTTAAAAATTTCCGATTGTACTCAGTTGGCGACGATGGGCGACTGACTCAGATAGAAAAACGGGATAGTGATCCATATTTTAGCGCATTGAAAGGAACAGAGTTCGAATGAAACCATATGTACCAGCAGGCGAAACATTCCACAGCTACTATAAACCTGACGATTCTAAGTATGAATGGATGATAACCTATAAAGAAATCCCAATCAGCGGCGGTTTCTACACCAGATATTATCTATATAAAATCAAACACAACGGCAAAATGAAATGCGTGGAAGAAAAAGATGGATCGCCACTTTTCGAAACAACATGGTGAGGAGTATATGACCAATGATGAACGAATTAAAAGTGGACTCAAAGGAGATCTCGAAGAACTTGAAGTTGCTTGGAATCACTTTGAGTTTTGTGAGCCTGAGTATATCGATCGTGCAATTGATGATCTCCGAAACGCTGAGGAAGCTCTCTCAGGAACGTTAAGGAGAGCACGTCATGAAAAGTTGGAAGCGTCGATATCTAAAACTTAATTATCAAGACGAAAATTTATGTTGGCGGCTCCGCTACGGCAATCGATATGAAATCGTGGCAGAGTTAGACGAAATCTATTTCTTATGGGCACACGGCACGATGGTCGCATTCCCCAAATACTGGAAATATGATTACGACGTAGAAGTCGAAATAGTAAATACAGAATAAGAGGGGAGGTGAAGCCTTGTGGTTTCAGGAATTGATCAAAGAGAGTTGGGTCGCAAAGAACGCGCCACAGCAGAATATTATCGTCAGTTGCGGCGATACGGTTACGAATGTGGCGAAGTTATTACATATAAACTATCGCCAGAACAGATGAAACAGGTGCTGACAGGCGAAAAAACAGTAGATGATTTTATAAGGGAGGGTGCAAATGACTGATTTACTTGAAAAAGAAATCCATGTTGGTGATACGGTCCTTCGGGCAAGAACATACAAGAGTACGGGAGTTCTTTGGAGTATTCATAAAGTCGTAGGCATTATGAACGTAATGATCAAAGTTCAAGATGGGGAAAGCACATCAAACGTGGCACCTCGTAATTGTATCGTAATTGACGAGAATGATATTCCCGAAAACTGGCACGATGAATAAGGAGGGTTTCGAAAATGGAAGTTAAATTGATTTCATATTCACAACCAGTCAATTCAGACGGAGATAAAAATCCGTTGTCGATTGCAGAGCTGGCAGCGAGTGTCTGCTATGATTCTGAACCGACAGATACATATCGAATCGTAAAGGGATGTAAAGCGACGGGTCATCGGAGCGTGCTTGAACATATTTCATTTACGTTTGAAGTAAGCGGCGTCAGTCGAGCACTGTTGGCACAGTTAAGTCGTCATCGTCATATCAGCCTGAGTGTACAGTCACAGAGATACGTTTCCATGGACAATTTTGATTATGTCAATCCGTTTAGCGGTGAAGATGCAGATGTTTTTAAAGATATGATGGCAAGTATTGCAGCTGATTATTATATCCTAAAAAAATATCACAACGCTGCCAATGAGGATGCTCGCGCTGTTCTGCCAAATGCGTGCTGCACTAAGTTCTATGTCACAATCAATGCGCGGTCACTAATTGAAATGAGCCATCTACGTCTTTGCACTCGAGCACAAAGTGAAATTCGGTCGATGTTTCAGCTAATCAAGAGTCAAGTCGCCACAGTTTGCCCTGAACTTGCCGCATGGATGGTTCCGTCCTGTGAAGCAAATCCCAAGTATCCGTTCTGTCCTGAAGGTAACCGCTGCTGTGGCCGTCACCCAAAGCTGGCAGATGTATATAAAACCATAGAGAAGTAAGGAGAGTACATATGAATATTAACAATTGCGATATCCTGTTTGAGAGCGGCCGCCTGCGTCTGGTTTACGATATGCCGGGTTTTAATTTTCCGATGACTTTGGTTCATGCGCGTTCCAATCACGAACTGAACGAAAAAGCTATGAAGATCTTTGATCCGAAGGAATGGATTCATTATTTGGCTGAGCAGGGCGCTGGCAAGAGCATTTCTCCTGTACACCCTTTGCTCGCAGACGCTTACAAGAACCACAAGGAGGATTATATGGCTGTTCTGAATAACATCAAAAACGAAAAGATTGAGCCCGAAACCTGTGACTGCCCTGACTGTGATGATGATGAATTGCTAGGAACTGTTGTCGTGACTGCCACAGGCGAGGTTGACGAAGAGACTGGGCATCGCCTTGGACGACTGGAGATTGGCGGTCTGAATGAAATGGATACAGATGCGCTGCGGGCGTTGGCGGACGATCTTGATATCGATGGCTTCGATACCATGCCCCGTCTGTCTCTGATTTTTGCAATTCATGAGCAGGATATCGATATGGACGACTCCGAGTGCGACTACGATTGCGAAAATTGCGAGTATGGAGAGATGATTGGCGACGGCGATTGCATCTGTCACTATGAAGAAGATGACTCCGTTGAAGACGAGAAAGAAAACGACAATGCTGACGATTGCAATGGAGATTGTGAGAACTGTGAGTACGCAGAACTAAACGATGACGAAGACGAGTCCGAGGATTCTGCTGATTACGAGTATGTGGATGGTCCTGCTCACTATCATGGTACTGAGTGCATCGAAAAAATGCGCAAGTTGTACGGCGACGATGCTGTCCGTTGGTTCTGTATCTGCAATGCCTACAAATATCGTTTCCGTAATGGCTCTAAGCCCGGTGTGACCGCAGAGCAGGATGAAGAGAAGGCTCGTTGGTATGAGAATTACGCCGCAAATATGATGGGTGAGCAGCGGTATTACTGATAAGGAGGTGTGTGTTATGGATTATGTTATTAAACGTAATGGCGTAAAAGCTCCGTTCGACAAGTCTAAGATCGTAAATGCGATTGAAAAGGCGATGAACGATTCCTCTGATTCGGTTAATCACAAATTGAGCGAGCAAATTGCAAATGAAATCGCAGCTATCAGCCAGCCGATGGATGTTGAAGCGATTCAGAATGCCGTGGAAAATCGATTGATGCAGAGCTGCCATTATGAAACCGCTCGCTGCTACATGAATTATCGCTATCTGCACGGTATTGCTCGTAATAAGTACAAAGAGCTGATGGATACGGTCGATGAAAAGCTGATGGGTAAGAAGATCGACAATCAAAATGCCAATGTTGATGAAGCATCTTTCGGTGGTCGTACTGGTGAGATGAGCCGTGTTGTTTCTAAGCGTTATGCGCTGGATTATTGTATGTCAGACCTCGCAAAGAGGGACCATGAGAACAACGAGATCTACACTCATGATCTCGATAATTATGCCGTCGGCGATCACAACTGTACGAGCTGCAATATAGATAAGCATTTGACTAATGGATTTAAGACTCGTCAGGTTGATATTCGTCCTGCTCAGTCTATCAATACGGCATATCAGCTTGTGGCAGTTTTGTTCCAGATCCAGTCACTTTCTCAATTCGGTGGGATCGCAGCAACACACTTCGATTTCAGTATGATGCCTTATGTTCGGAAGAGCTTCACAAAGCATCTTCAGGATGGTCTGGTTTACATCGAAAAGAAATCCACATATAAAGCCGATCGTTTCAGAAAGTGGCTTGAGCACGATGAAAATCATCCGGACGGCACTATCCATTTTGATGATGCAGAATTTCAGGCACAACATCCTGATGCTTGGGATTACGCAATGGAGATGACTCGTCGTGAATGTAAGCAAGCAACTGAGGGTCTGCTTCACAATTTGAACAGTCTGCAATCTCGTAGTGGCAATCAACTTCCTTTCAGCTCAATCAACTTTGGCCTTTGTACTGAAGAAGAAGGACGGATGGTCACAAGGGAATTCCTAGAAGGTCTGATTCGCGGCACTGGAAAGTATCATCGGACGAGTATTTTCCCATGTGCTATTTTCCAGAAAAAGATTGGCGTAAACCAGAAACCTGGCGACCCAAACTATGACCTGTATCGTCTGGCTTTGAAATCGACTGCACAGCGGCTGTATCCGAATTACTGCAACTGCGATTGGAGCAATCAGAAGGCGGCTGTTCAGTACGATCGCAAAGTTAAACAAGAAGTTCTGGATGCATTGAACCCTGCAGAAAAGAAACGTCTGTATGATGTACTGTCAAAAGATAACGACCTTGCAAATAAGCTATATATTGTCGCTTATAAGGGCGACTTGATGATTAACAAGGAGTACGAGGCTCCATTTGAAATCAGCAGTACAATGGGTTGTCGAACTTGGAATTCCTATGACATCAACTTCAAAGAGGTATATGAGGCTAATATTCAATCAGTTATTAAAACTGGTCGGTTACGATTTGACGATCTGCTGTCGGCTGCTCAGAAGGACGGTCGTGGTAACATCTGTCCTGTGACTATTATTCTTCCGACACTGGCAATGGAAGCCGAACATGCGGTTTCTGTGCGGGATTATCACGATTGCCGAGATACAGTCACAGAATTTATGAAAATCCTCGACCAGAAGTTGCATGAAGCAAAGCAGATTTTGATTGAACGGTTTGATTGGATTTGTTCTCAGTCTCCTGCATCTGCAAAATTCATGTGGGACAACGGTGTGCTTTCTGGATATGACGGTGTTGATATCCGGTCTGCTATGAAACATGGAACTCTGGCAATCGGTATGCTTGGTATGGCTGAAACACTTCAGATTCTGATTGGTAAAAACCAGCTTGACACATATGGTATGGAAGTTGCAAAAGAGATTTGCCAGTTGTACAAGGATCGTTGTGAAGAATTTAAGAACGAGACATCGTTAAACTTCGGCGTATACTTTACCCCTGCAGAAAATCTGTGTTTCACAGCTATGACGAAGTTCAAAGAAAAGTATGGTGAGATTCCAAACGTGTCTGACAAGAAATTTTTTACAAATAGTGTTCACGTACCAGTGTGGGAAGAAGTGACACCGTTTGAAAAAATCGATGTCGAGTCTCAGTTGGATTCGTATTCTAGTGCAGGTTGCATCCTGTATACAGAATTTGATGCAACAGTAAAACACAATTTGGATGCGCTTGAGACCGTTGTAAATTATGCTATGGATCACGATGTACCGTATTTTGCGGTCAATGTACCAAACGATACTTGTGTGGACTGCGGATACTGTGATGAGATAAATGATACTTGTCCACAGTGTGGTAGTCGTAATATTGAGCGACTGCGTCGTGTGACAGGTTATATCACCGGGAACTATACAACAGCTTTCAACCTTGGCAAACAGCAAGAAGTCGAGTTGCGTGTCAAGCACAACCGGGTAGTACATAAATAAATAGTTCGCGCAAAGCGAAGGGTGGGTGGGTAGGTTTTATATTATGGAAGTTCGTAAAAGTTTAAGAGATATCGTAATGTTCGCGTCATTGAACTTTGGAGACCCTTTCTGGTTTTGTGACAGACTTTATATTAAAGCTGAACCATGGGAGAACGAAGATGGCGATCATGTGAATACAGGAGTCGATATCTTAAATGGTAAAGCTTCAATATTTTTAAGTGATCAAAAAGTAGAAATTGCCCATGTTCATGCACAGGAAGATTGAGGGGGTCATCTATGAATTGTTTTGAATCAGGACCGATTACACAAGAGCAGCAAGAACGTATCAATGGTATTGTTCACGATGCTGCTTGGCTTGAGAAATGTATTGATACAAACTGCAAACCAAGCCGTGAGAAAGCATTGGCACTGAACGCACTTGAAGAATGTGTGATGTGGGCCAATAAATCCATTTCGCATGAGGAGATCAAAGTTGCAAGTAACTAAATTCATAATTGATAAAATCAGCTTCGATAACGGTAAAACGTGGTCAGATGTGCACCTTATTGATGAATTAAAATACCCAGCGCCTGAGATTCATCCAACTGGCGGGTGGGGAAATCCAATCAATATTTCGAACAGTCAGGAGGTTTTAAAATGAAGGCGTGGCAAAAATTTCTAGGAGTGTTGTTGTTCCTAATTATTCAATATTTTATTTCTTGGGCGTTTACTGCTGGTGTCCTGTGGTGTATTTTCAATCTGCTTGAAAAACCATTCTCGTTCAAGGTGGCAACTGGTATTTGGCTCGCAGCAGTTCTTATTCAAAGCGTTATCAGAGGAACCATTAATGGAAAGTAATATGGTGTCAATATGAAAAATGAAAAGTTAACGCTGCAACAGTCTTTTTGGGCTATCACACTTGCAACGATTACCGCATGGATGTTGATTGCTGTTATCGTATACATGGTTCTGTAAAGCAGGGACGGTGATATACATAGACATTCAAAGACAGTGGGCGATGCCCAACAAGAATACATTTGATATCAAGCCCATTAAAGAATTGATTCAGTCAGAACTAACCAATGGGACATGGATTGACCCGTTTGCGAATCAGAATAAGTTGGCAGCTATTACGAATGACTTGAATCCGGATTTTGATACGGACTATCACATGGATGCACTCGATTTCTTGAAAACATTTCAAAATGAATCGGTTGATGGTGTGTTATATGATCCGCCGTATTCTCCGCGTCAGGTGACAGAGTGTTACCAGGGAGTCGGCATGAATGTGACGAGCGAAACAACACGGGCGTCATTCTGGGGAAATCAGAAGAAGGAAATATCTAGAATTGTAAAACCCGGCGGAAAAGTCATTACATTCGGTTGGAACTCCGGTGGCATAGGGCGTAAATATGGGTTTGAAATCACTCGTATTCTTCTGGTTCCACATGGTGGGTGGCACAATGATACGATTTGCACAGTTGAAGTAAAAGTGGCATGAAAGGATGGTGAATTATGACGGTTGAGCGTGCGATTGAAATCTTAGATCCAGAACACCGCGAACACTATGATTCGATTGAGGTTGTCGAAGAAGCGTGTCGGATGGGAATGGACGCTTTAAGGACGAGGGGTTCTATGAAGGTTGTCGTTGATGAACGAATTGGTAGATTTGTCTGCCCGTCGTGTGGCAAAGCAGATTTTCTTGAAAACGACCATGATACATTAAATAATTTTTGTGGTTGTTGCGGACAAGCACTCAATTGGAGTGAGTTTTGGTATGAGTGGGAGTGATATAAATGCTAACTAATATTGCTTGGTTTATGATCAAGGTTTATATTATTTTGATTTTCACCGCAGCAGGCATTCGTTCTGAACAGATTCTGTATGATACTTCTACATATATTTTCAAAGGTGACAAAAAGAATGGAATGTATGGCTGCGTCGCGCTGAATGTTTTTATTATAGTTTGTGCAAGTATGTGGACGAGGTTTATTTGAGATGAATTACGCTAAAATCGTTCCCTGTGATATAGCAAATGGCGAGGGGGTACGTGTCACATTGTTCGTGCAGGGTTGTACGCATCATTGCCCCGGCTGTCAAAATCCTCAGACATGGGATGCAGCTGCCGGCAATCCGTTTGTTGAAGATACAATGCAAGAACTGCTTGATTTGCTTCGGCCTGATTATATTCGCGGTTTGACGTTCAGTGGGGGAGATCCACTTTTCATTCAAAACCGATTGATTGCTGGCTACATCTGTGAGCGAGTTCGCAAAGAGTTTGGCTACACCAAAGACATCTGGATGTGGACTGGATACGAGTGGGATCAAATTAAAGACTGGGATCACTTGCATTATATAGATGTGCTTGTGGATGGCCCATATGTCGAAGCTGAGCACGATATTTCATTGCCGTGGGCTGGAAGCCGAAATCAGAGAATTGTTGATGTAAAGAAAAGTCTTGAGAAAGGAGAAGTTGTGTTATGGCAAAAATGAAGTATGAAGCGAAAATAACAATCGAACTTGATATCAATGAACATTTGCTAGATGGTGAGACTCTGGACGAATTTATCAAACATTATGGGTTGACCGAATTCGTTCTGGCTAACGATTTGGAATCTTATATCAAAGATGAAGCAGAATATTATCCAAATGTCGAGTACGATAATCCGAGAATCCGTGTTGAAACAATCAAATTGAATATTGAAAAGGAGAATTGATATGAATCCTATTGTAAAAATAAACAAAATTTATCCTGATGCACACATCCCTACATATGGTTCTAAGTGCGCTGCGTGTGCTGATGTGTATGCTTATATTCCGGCAAATCAGGCCGATCTGTTTGATGAACACGGCAATCCCATCATCTATATTCGTCCGCACGAGACTCGTATGATTGGCACTGGCTTGCGTTTTGCTCCGGCTGAAGGCTGGGCGATTCTTGGCTATGCTCGCAGCGGTCTGGCTACTAAGAGGGGGTTGGCACCTGCAAACTGCGTTGGCGTTATTGATCAAGACTACCGGGGAGAGGCTATGGTTCCGCTTCATAATCACTCTGATATGCCGCAAGAGATTGTTCATGGTGACCGTATTGCCCAGTTTATGTTCGTTCCGTATTATCAGGCACAGTTTAATGTGGTTGAGGAACTGGATGAAACGGAGCGCGGAGTCGGAGGCTTTGGTAGTACGGGAGTGAAGTGATGGAGGGAATTATGGGAAAGACGATCGATACGTCCGAGCTTCTGTATCGGATGGGTAAGTACGCAGAAATCGATGTTGGAGAAGAAAAACATGATGCGTTTATGCATTTCATGCTTCTTTTGACACGCACAATTGAGAAGATGCCGAATGCTGCATTGACTCATAAAAATCCGATTGATGATGAGATTATGAAAAATGAGTACAAGCTGGTGAACGCAATCTCACTGGTAACTGGACGCACTCGAAACGATGGCTGGTATCCTACTTGGATTGGCATGACTATGAAGATTGTGCGTCTAAAGGTCGATGAGTCTGCCGGTTTCCGGTACATCAAAGACAATGAGGGACATGATTATCCGGGCGCAATGCATACGTCTCATGTTACCGATTATTACATCTCGGATGACAAGAAGAATGTTATTGTTCAGACCGAAAACACTATTTTTAAATTTGAAAAAGTTGAGGAGGACTAAATTATGGCTAAGTATTTTTATGTTTACAATATCGCCGGTGTCGAGGATTCTATTGTAAAGATGTTCAACACTGATACTGGTGCAATGGGCGAGAAGAGTGTCAAGAAGGATCGCATGGATGGTTTTATTGATGGTATCAAGACGAGCGGCTTTGTTTTGAATAAGGAGCTGGCAGAAGCTGACGTTGCAGAGGCCGAAGCAAAGCGTGTTCTTGCAGAGAAGATGACAGCTTATCAGGCAGCTCGCGATGACTATCACAACAAGAGTGAGACTCTGAAGAAGGTCAAAGCAAAGTACGGTATTAAGTAAAAGGTAAAATTTACGGAGGATAATATGATTATTGTTGGATATCCGTGCATCGGGAAAACTACATATGCAAACAGTCATGGGTATAACGTGATTGATCTTGAAAGTAGTAACTTTATCAAAGACGGTAGCTGGGTAGAATCGTATTGTAATGTTGCCATTGATTTATCGAAGCTGGGCTATGATGTATTTGTATCTTCTCATGATGCTGTACGTAAGCAGCTTTTGAAAAGCGGCTATGAATTGATTTTTGCAATCTATCCTTCTCTTGAAATCAAAGGCGAATGGATTGAGCGACTCTACAACAGATATCTTAATACAGAACTTGAAAAAGATTATCGTGCATGGCAGAGGGCGGCAAGTTATTATGATGAAGACGTGACAGCATTTAAGGAAGATGCAAAACACTTCCACGGATTCTATGAGATCGGTCACGAACCAGAGGGTGAGTCGTATGACATTACATCCACTCTTGATGAATTTGAATATGGCTGTTAATTAAGATTTTACGGGTGGGTGGGAGGAATAAAGAATATGAATGTTATAAAGCATGGAACGCATCGAGCAAAAGATTCTGAAAAATTATATAAAATGACTTGTGATTCTTGCGGATGTATATTCGAAGCTAAAAGATCTGAATTTCATATATGGCCTTTACCGGCACGACCTGTTAGCGAAATGGTAAAAAATTATGATAATACAGGACGTCCGGCAGAAATACAATGTCCTGAGTGCAAATGCACTTGTGGAATTAGAATGAGATTGCTTGCAAGAGAATCTGCCTTTTTACACGCATATTGTAGGTGATTGTATGAAAGCACATATTCGAGAAGAAAAGAAAACGGCTCCATTAAACCTTGGTAAGGAAACATTACTTCAAGATAATGAAGGTAAGATTTATAAGGTCTGCGACACGACAGAATATAATGAAACGCATACCGACGATGAAGTTATCAAGGTTGCTTTATCTGAAGAAAATAGGATTATTGGGTCGAACTTTTTTAATACATCGTTTGTGTTTGTAGATTGAGGTGAAATGCTATGATTATGGTTGTCCAACACAAAGGAACACCAAAGAAAAAGAGATACGCTGCAAAGTTTTTATGTCCATGTGGGTGTGTCTTTTGGGCTGATGATGAAGATATAAAGTTTCCGACCTATTCTGTTATGCGAGAATATACACTGGGCTTAAAACTAGCAGAATGTCCAGATTGCGGAGAGCAAGTTGCCTCTTGCCTCCCGGAAGTTCCAAGAGAAAAAATTTTTGTGAATTGAGGTGTAAGTATGGCGATTAAAATTATTAAACATAAGCAGACCCCAAAAGAACTTGCATATCATTTTAAATGCAACTGTGGTTGTGAATTTTGGTCTGATTCAGAAGGCGTTTCTGTTGCAAAAGCACTGAATGTGACTTTGTTTTATCTAACAAAATGCCCAGAATGCGGTAATCGCGTAGAGAGTAATAATGAACCGGTTCTGCGAGAAGAAGTTTTTGACGATTAAGAATGTATGTTTTAAAGAGGAATAAATAATATGACTTATACACTTATGTCTGTTCCAGAAGATAAAGAAGTCTGGTGCACTGGATTTCGATTTGATGATACGAAGGCCGGTATCAATTGCAAGCCGGTACAAGGAACTATTCATAACAAGGATTATTGGAAGTCAAAGTTTAAAACAAAAAATCGCACAATCAGCGTGAATACAAATCAATCGTATTATGCATTTGCTGATACTTACGAAGAAGCCGCACATATTTATAATGAGATGATAAACACATTTCTTGTTGAGCTTGATAATAGATACCACAAAATTGCAAGCTCATTAGAGGGCTGCTATCTATCGAATGATCACGGTATTATGTTTTAGGAACTAGACTTTTATGAGGTAGTGAATTATGATTGAACGAGGAGAATTTTATGTGATAAACAATCTCATGGTTGTTGCGCACGACTACGAACGTATCGATGGATATTGCCGTATGTGGAGCAGACTGCCTGTAGATAAGAATTGCCTTGAAACTTATTGTCAAGCTCTAAAAGACTGCGGGTACAAAGATATTACGGAAGATTTCAAAAATAACGAGTGAATTAGGGCTTTATAATGAGCGAAAATAATATTTATGTACAAAGAGCAAAATCTGCGGCAAAAACAAAACCACTTGTAGATGACATCGTTAAAACACTATCTTCAGAAGAACAGCGGATGCTTGGTGTTTACAACAATGAATATCTAACAATTCCAGCTGGAGAACATGTTATAAAAAGATTCTTAAAAATCAATGACAATACTCCTGTTGCGTTTTTTGATCTGTTTGAAGAATGGTCATATATAGATGTAGCGGTTGCAACAAGAAACGATAAAAACTATCGAGGACATGGATATGCATTGAATCTTGCACAATCGGCAATTAAATGGTATACAGCTCACAGATCCGATTTTGATAATAAACCGCTATTGTGGATAACTCGAAAAGATAATGTGGCATCAAATCAGTTGGCTTTGAAAATTGGGATGCACCCAGATGATACTTACAATAAATCCGATGAAGTTTGGAATTGCTACAGATACTCGTAATCTTATAAAACTTGGATTTTATAAAGGAGAACGCTAATGAAGGATTTTGACTTTTATAGAGCGAAGTATGTTCATGACGGAAAATGGCGAATTGAGTTTTTTGATAAAGACAAAAAGTACGTTGGCTCTATTTATAAAGTAGGGTCAGACGGCGTTCGTGGGTATTGCCAGTGTCTAAAAGATCTTGGCTACAAAGCAATTTTATAAAACTTGAATTCTTATAAAGGGGGGTTCACAATGATTATTGATTGCAAATCTATTGCACAAGATATCAAAGATAAAATTAAGAATATCATCGCAGAAGATGACTACGCTCCTATTTTACATATTTATCAAGTAGGGGATAACCCTGCATCCAACGCTTATATTCGCGGCAAGCTGCGGGATTGCGAAGAGGCAGGAATCGAAGCGGAGCTTATTAAGCTGCCAGAAGATATCACCGAATGTGAATTAAATAATAAGATACTAAAAGATTATAATTGGGAATATGTGGACGGTATCATTGTTCAGCTTCCACTGCCAAAACATATCAATCCACAAAATATCTACATTCCAGACGCGGTTGATGTTGATGGCTTTAATCTTACATCTCCATTTCAGCCGTGCACCCCTCTGGGCGTTATGAAGATTTTTGACTCCATCGGTTACGATCTGGATGGCAAGAATGTGCTTGTGTGTGGTCAATCTGATATCGTGGGTCGTCCGCTTGTCGATATGCTGATTAAGCGGCACTGTAATGTAATCTCTGTGAATAGCACAGGCTCCGCCTTGAAAGCCACTGCCATCGGATTTGGAATAGTCAATGTTATTATTTCCGCCGTTGGTAAGCGTGACTTTATTTCGACGTTTGACTTATTTGATACGGATGTTTGCATCGACGTTGGTATCAACTATGACGAGAACGGAAAGCAGCACGGCGATTGTACTGATGCTGTTTATGATATGAAGGATGTCAAAGTAACACCTCGTATCGGCGGAGTTGGACTAATGACACGCGCTATGCTTCTTTATAATGTATGCGTGGCTAAATATGGTGAACATAAGATGGAGGAGATGATCAAATGAAGGAAGTCCCAATCTGGGAAAAAATAGCGCTTACAGTAGAAGAGGCTGCCGCGTACTCTAATATCGGCACACATAAACTAAGAGAAATTACAGACAAGGACGACAAGCAGCTTGTGCTGTGGGTTGGATCAAAACGCTTGATTAAACGCAAGGCACTTGAAAAATACATAGACCAGTCTTATTCGATTTGAAATCAGAGCTTTGGTGTGGTATACTTATAGTGTCACATCAAGGCTCTTTATAGTAAATGTAAGGAGTCTATTTATGGAAAGACGTAAAGATAGTAAAGGCAGAGTTTTAAAAAATGGCGAAAGCCAAAGAAAGGATGGCATGTATCAATATCGATGGACTGATAAAACTGGAAAACGTCACACAATTTATGCGAAAGATTTAAAAGTTCTTCGAGAAAAAGAAAATAATACTAGTAAAATAATTTCTCAAGGGATAGATTTTGAAGGCGGTAAAATAACAACATATCAGTTTCTTATAAGATATTATGAATTTAAGAAAACATCAATAAAGAAATCGAGTTTGAAGACATATTATACAACGACAAACAAGTTGAAGGATACGTCTATCGGTAATACAAAAATTATTGACGTAAAAATTTCAGACGCAAAACAACTGATTATTGATTTGAGCCAGAATGGGTTGAAATACAGTACAATAAAAACTATAAAAACACTGATAAAAGCTGCATTTAAAATGGCTCAAGAAGATGATTTGATTTTAAAGAATCCGTTTGATTTTCAGCTGAATGAAGTTATAAAAAACGACACTAAAAAAAGAGTCGCATTAACTGAACAACAGTATTCTGATTTGCTTGAATTCGTTTTATGCGATCGAGTCTTTCGTAAGTATTATGATGACATCGTTTTTTTGTATGAAACTGGAATTCGCGTAAGTGAATTTTGTGGATTAACACTTTCGGACATTGATTTTGTGAAACATGAAGTTGTAATTGATAAACAACTCATCAAAACCTCAAAAGGAGAACTCTACATCACAGATCCAAAATCAAAAGCTGGTTTTCGGACGATTCCATTGAGCGCTGAGGCATATCACGCGATTAAAGCCATTATCAATCGTCGGCCACAAACAAACGAGATGATGGTCGATGGCTATTGTGGTTTCATCTCAATTCATTCAAATGGAACTCCGAAGACCGCTTGGAACATTGAATATGAGCTAAGAGAAATTGCAAAGGCGTATAACAGTCTTTACCCAGAGTGCCAATTACCAAATCTCACACCTCACGTTCTTCGACACACTTTTTGTACCAGAAAAGTTAGCAGCGGCATGAACATCAAGGCAGTTCAATATCTAATGGGGCATAGCTCAGTACAAATTACACTCGATGTATACACGTCAATCGACGCTGATATGATAAAAACTGAATTCGCAAAAGTGGCACAGATGTGAGAGTTACTACACCAATCACTACACCAATTTTGGTGAAAATACGCCAAGATATGCGAAGATATGCCATACCATGCGGCACATAATAGATTATTGAATACAAATAATTCACGAATTAACGTAATAAAATGTCAATATGTTAAAAAACTGAAAACTTTCTCATAAAAATTGCAAAACCCCTTGATTTTTCAGAGCAAGATGAGTACAATACAATTAGCACTCAGAGAAAAGGAGTGCTAAACCGCTGCGGAGCACACACGAAGCCCCCGCAGGACACAACAAAGTTTCAAATAAATTCAATATAATTGGAGGGCAAGAATTATGAAGATCATTCCTCTTGCAGACCGTGTTGTCATTAAGACTGTTGAAGTTGAGGAGACCACCAAGGGCGGCCTGATCCTGACCGGCAGCGCAAAAGAGAAGCCGCAGGTGGCACAGGTAGTGGCTGTCGGCCCCGGCGGTGTCGTGGACGGCAAGGAAGTCAAGATGACCGTCAAGGTCGGCGACAAGGTCCTCACCAGCAAGTACTCTGGCACTGAGGTCAAGGTGGACGGCGAAGAGTGCACCATCGTGCGCCAGAGCGATATTCTGGCTGTTGTGGAAGACTGAAACTGAATTTTCCCTTTTCAATTGAGCTTGTATTATAAAGGAGCGATGTATTATGGCAAAGCAGATCAAGCAGGGCGAGGACGCCCGCAAGGCACTGTGTGCCGGTATTGATACCCTGGCTAACACCGTTAAGATTACCCTCGGCCCCAAGGGCCGCAATGTGGTGCTGGGCAAGAAGTTCGGCGCACCGGTCATCACCAACGATGGCGTGACCATCGCAAAAGAGATCGAGCTGAAGGACGAGTTCGAGAACATGGGCGCACAGTTGGTGCGTGAAGTCGCAACCAAGACCAACGATGCCGCAGGCGATGGCACCACCACTGCTACCGTGCTGGCACAGGCCATGGTCAACGAGGGCATGAAGAACGTTACCGCCGGCGCAAATCCCATGGATATCCGCCGCGGCATGAGCAAGGCCGTTACCACCGCTGTGGAGACCATCAAGGCACACAGCCAGAAGGTGAAGGACAGCAACGATATCGCCCGCGTCGGCACCATCTCTGCCGGCGACCCCGAGATCGGCCGTCTGATCGCCGAGGCTATGGAGAAGGTCACCTCTGACGGCGTTATCACCATCGAGGAGAACAAGACCACCGCCGAGACCTACAACGAGATCGTGGAAGGTATGCAGTTTGACCGCGGCTACCTGACCCCCTATATGGTCACCGATACCGACAAGATGGTGGCCGATCTGGACAACGCTGCTATCCTGATCACCGATAAGAAGATCAGCGTCATTCAGGATCTGGTTCCCCTGCTGGAGCAGGTGATGCAGAACGGCATGAAGCTGCTGATCGTGGCTGAGGATATCGAGGGCGAGGCTCTGTCCACCCTGATCGTCAACCGCCTGCGCGGCACCCTGAACGTCTGCGCTGTCAAGGCTCCCGGCTTTGGCGACCGCCGCAAGGAGATGCTGCAGGATATCGCTATCCTGACCGGCGGCACCGTTGTGTCCGCTGATCTGGGCTATGAGCTGAAGGACGCTACCGTCCAGATGCTGGGCCATGCCCGTCAGGTCAAGGTCACCAAGGAGAACACCACCATCGTGGGCGGCGCAGGCGATAAGGATGCCATTGCAGCCCGCATTGCACAGATCCGCAACCAGATCGAGGCTTCCACCAGCGATTTCGACCGTGAGAAGCTGCAGGAGCGCCTGGCAAAGCTGGCCGGCGGTGTTGCAGTCATCAAGGTCGGTGCCGCTACCGAGGTCGAGATGAAGGATAAGAAGCTGCGCATCGAGGACGCTCTGAACGCAACCAAGGCTGCCGTTCAGGAAGGCGTTGTCGCTGGCGGCGGCACTGCTCCCATCAACGCCATCCCCGCTGTGCGCGCCCTGTGCGACACGCTGGAAGGCGACGAGCGCACCGGTGCCAAGATCGTCCTGAAGGCTCTGGAGGCACCTCTGCGCCAGATCGCCAAGAACGCCGGTCTGGAAGGCAGCGTCATCATCGACAAGATCGTCTCTGCCAACAAGCCCAACTATGGCTTCGACGCTCAGAACGAGGTCTTTGTTGAGGATATGATCGCCGCAGGTATCGTTGACCCCACCAAGGTCACCCGTTCCGCTCTGGAGAACGCAGCATCCGTCGCTGAGATGGTGCTGACCACCGAGAGCCTGGTCGCTGACCTGCCCGAACCCCCCGCTGCTCCCGCAGCCGGTGGTGACATGGGCGGCATGGGCGGCATGTACTAAGCCGCACCGGCTCTCCATACCAATTCAATACGCCGCAGAAGGCAGAACTTCCCACCCGGGAGGCTCTGCCTTCTTTTTGTTTACACGCCCCCTTTCCTGCCCATCCTAAGCGGGAGAGGGGGCGTTTTCATGTCCGGCAAACGGGTGCTGGCCCTGTATGGGGCCCTGCTGTTCTGCTTTGCGGCGGTGGTCTGCCGCCTGTACTGGCTCTGCTCCGACACGGCCTACGGGGCCCGGGCGGCGGCGCAGAGTGTAGTCACCCTCCACCTGCCCGCCCGGCGGGGCAATTTTTATGATTACAGGGGCCAGCTCCTCACGGGGCAGACCACCCGCTGGATGGCCCTCTGCGTGCCCGGGGAGGGCAGCTATGCCCGCCTGTTCGCCTACACCGATGCCGCCGGGCAGGCAACGCTCTACCAGAAGCGGAACGCCGCGTCCCCGTTCTTGCTGGAGGTGGACCGGGATGTTTCCGCGCTGGGCGTTTCCTGCTGGCCAGCGGCGCGGCGAAGCTCTGCCGCCCCGCTGGCAGTGCAGCTGCTGGGGTATCTCGATGGCGAGGGACATGGCGCTGCCGGGCTGGAAGCCGCCTTTGACGAACTGCTCACCGGCAGCGGGGCGGGGAATACCCTGCTCTGCACCGTCAACGCCCAGGGAAAGCTGCGGGCCGAGCCTGTCCTCACCCCCGCCGACAGCGGGGCCGTGGGGGTGCAGCTGACCCTTTCCCGGGAGATCCAGCAGACCGCCGAAGCCGTGGCCAACGAGACAATGCAGAGCGGCTGCATCCTGGTGCTGGACACCGCCAACGCCAAGGTGCGGGCCTGCGTCAGCCGCCCCGGCTATGATCCGGAAAACATTTCGGCCAGCCTGAACGCCCCGGACAGCCCCCTGCTGGAACGGGCGTTCCAGTGCTATGCCGTGGGCTCGGTGTTCAAGCCGGTGGTGGCGGCAGCGGCGCTGGAGGCAGGGGAGAGCGGCTTTGTCTACACCTGCCCCGGCTGGTGCGCGGTGGATGGCCGGATCTTCCGCTGTGCGGGCGGCATTCCCCATGGCGAGGTGGATCTGGCCGGCGCGCTGGAAAAGAGCTGCAACGGCTACTTCATCCGGCTGGGGCAGGCGCTGGGGGCCGATGCTGTCCGCGCCATGGCAGAGCAGCTGGGCTTCGGGCAGGCGATCCCGCTCACCGATGCCCTGCACACGGCGGCGGGGGTCCTGCCAGAGCGGGAGGTTCTTGCGTCCAGCGGGGCCTACGCCAATTTCTGCTTTGGGCAGGGGGAGCTGCTGGCATCCCCCCTGCAGGTCGCCGCCATGATGAACACCATTGCCTGCGGGGGGATCTGCCGCACCCCGCTGCTGCTGGAGACCACTCTGGACGAGACCACCGGCGCGCCCCTCACGGCGCTTTCCCATGTCCAGAGCAGGCGGGTGCTTACAAAGCGCACCGCCGCCGCCCTGCAGGCCCTGTTGGCGGGTGTAGTGGCCGGGGGCACCGGCCATGAGGCCGCCCTGCCCGGCCAGACCGCGGCAGGCAAGACCGGCACGGCCCAGACCGGCCAGTTTTCCGGCGGTACAGAGCTGAAAAATTACTGGTTTGCGGGCTTTGTCCCGGCAGAGCAGCCCCGCTATACCATCGTGGTGCTGCAGGACACGCAGGCCGAGCCTGCCTTTTCCAGCGCGGCCATCTTTGCCCGGGTGGCGGCAGGGCTGGAAATTCTGGCCCAGTAGCCCACGGTTTTTCTTGCATTTCCCGGGCTTTTGTGCTATCATACACTTGTATTTGTATGCAGTCTCTATGAAACTAAAGATAAAAGGAGCGTTCCATCCATGTCTGTCATTGAAATCGTCGGCGGTGCCATCCTGCTGGTCGTCTCGGCCGTCATCATCCTCCTCACCCTGATGCAGCACACCCATGGTCAGGGTCTGGCCGGTGCCATCAACGGTGGTGTGGGCGGTGCCAACAATGCACGCCTGACCCCTGCGGATCAGATGCTGGCCAAGGTGACCCGCATTGCAGGCATCGTGTTCTTTGTGGTGGCTATCCTGGCCTGTGTGTTCGCCAGCCGTCTGGCCTGAGCACCCGTGTACAGCCCCGTGTAAGGCGGGGCTGTTTTTCTGTCTAAACCTCTCGTGGGAAAGAAGTTGTCCGGGTTCCGTTGGAGAATGCCGGAAAAGTGTTAAGGAGAAAAATATGTCATTACGCGATAAAATTGAACATGCCATCCAGAACCAGCCCTGCATGGTCAAGGACCTCAAGGCAAAGTTCGGCGGCGACCGTGCCGCGGACCGCAAGGTGATGGAGGCTCTGGACGAGCTGGTGCACGACGCTGTGGTCTGCCAGAAGTCCGGCGTGTTCTTCACTGCCCGCTCCGGCCGTGCCGAAAAGGCCCTGCCCTGCAAGGTGGTCAAGCTGGGCAAGAACTTTGCCTTTGTGATGCTGGAGGATGAATCCGGCGATATCTTCATCCCGGGCCGCTTCACCCGCGGTGCCATGCCCGGCGATTCCGTTCTGGTGGAGAAGTTTGCCCACCCCCGGGTGGAGGGCAGCGATGAGGGCGAGATCCTTGCCGTGCTCGAGCAGAAGAACGATATGGTGGGCACTGTCCGCCGCATCGAGGGCCGCCTGAAGTTCGTGCCCGATGACTGCCCGGCCATCTCCATGACCATCCAGCGCGACTGCGAGGGCGGCGCGAAGGACGGCGACAAGGTGGCTGTGGAGATCCTGCAGCGCGGGACCCGGCAGGAGGATCACCGCGTGGGCGTTTCCATGCGCTTTGGCAGCTGCGAGGAGGCCAAGCGCTGTGCCAAGGCCCTGCTCTATGCCAAGGACATCCACACCCGTTTCCCCGAGAAGGTGCGGGATGAGGCCAAGAAGTTCGAGGACATGACCGTGTCTGAGGAGGACTGCAAGGGCCGCATGGATCTGCGCGCTCTGCCCATCTTCACCATCGACAGCGCCGAGACCAAGGATATCGACGATGCCGTCAGCCTGACCCGGCTCTCCGGTGGCGGCTATGAGCTGGGCGTTCACATCGCCGATGTCTCCCACTACGTCAAGCCCGGCAGTGAGCTGAACGAGGAGGCCTTCAACCGCGCCACTTCGGTCTACTATGCGGATCAGGTCGTGCCCATGCTGCCCAAGAGCCTTTCCAACGGCATCTGCTCCCTGAACGAGAAGGAGCTGCGCCTGGCGTTCTCCTGCCTGATGCGTCTGGATCAGGACGGCAATCTGACCGACTACAAGTTCGTCAAATCCATCATCTGCAGCCGGGTCAAGGGCGTGTATTCTGAGATCAACGCCCTGCTGGCCGGCACTGCCGATGCCGAGACGCAGGCCAAGTACGCCGAGGTGCTGGATCAGCTGCCCGCCATGAAGGAGCTGTACGCCCACCGCGCCCGCCTGCGCAAGGAGCGCGGCTGCATCGATTTCGAGAGCGGGGAAGTCAAGCTCATCCTGGATGAGAACGGCCACTGCATCGATGTGAAAAAGCGCACCTCCGGCGAGAGCGAGGCCATGATCGAGGAGTTCATGCTGCTGGCCAACCAGTGCGCCGCCCACTTTGCCCGGGTCAAGCAGATCCCCTTTGTCTACCGTGTCCACGAGGAGCCCAACGGCGAGAAGCTGGAACGCCTGCACAGCCTGCTGCAGGCCTGCGGCATCAACGACCACTTTGCCAAGGAAGTGCCCACCCCCAAGGAGCTGAGCGCCATTCTGGAAGGTGTGCGCGGCACCCCGTTTGAGCAGATCGTCAACACCGGAATGCTCCGCTGCATGTCCAAGGCCTGCTATGAGGAAAAGCCCAAGGGCCACTATGGTCTGGTGCTCAAGGATTACGCCCACTTCACCAGCCCCATCCGCCGCTACCCGGATCTGGCCATCCACCGCATGATGACCGACCTGCTCAGCGGTACCGACAAGGAGACCATGATCGTCCGCTACACCGATTTCGCGGAGAAGGCCTCCAAGCAGTCCAGCGAGCGGGAAGTGCTGGCCGTTCAGATCGAGCGCAAGGCCGAGGATTACTACAAGGCCGAGTACGCCCGCCGCCATCTGGGTGAGTGCTACGAGGGCATCATCTCCGGCGTGACCCAGCGCGGCATCTTTGTGGAGCTGGAGAACGGCGTGGAGGGCTTTGTGCCCGCTTCCAGCCTGACCGCCACCGGCACCACCCTCACCGAGGGGATCCGCCTTTCTGACCCCGCCTCCGGCAAGACCTGGAGCCTGGGCGACAGCATGATGATCACCATCGTCCGCGCCGATATCAACCTTGGCAAGGTCGATTTTGAGGTGGCACCCGAAACGAAATAACTGATAAAGAAACGCAAGCGTTCACCTTCCCTGGAGGGTGAGCGCTTTTTTTGTTGGACTAAACCCCTCAGGCGCTTTGCGCCAGCTCCCCTAGTAGGGGAGCCCTTGGCATAATGGTGCAGTCTGTGCGGAAAGGGGGACTTGCAAAGCTTTATGCAATGCCAAAGGCCCCCCTATTAGCGGGGGCTGTCACCGCAGGTGACTGGGGGGTTATACACAGTTTCGTCATATTTCCGACAATGGTTGTGTTTTGTATAAATTTTATACACTGTTCAGGATTTGTTTGTTGTTCTGAAAAAACCACTGGGGTATACTAGGCACAACGAAAGGGAAGACGACACAGAACCATGAACGCGGTCTTCCCAATACGATTTACAGGAGGTTCCCAGTATGTATTATTCCAGTGGCAACTACGAAGCATTTGCACACCCCAAAAAGCCTGAGGGCGTTGACAATAAATCTGCTTACCTCATCGGCTCCGGTCTGGCGGCCCTGACTGCCGCCTGCTACCTGGTCCGTGACGGCCAGATGCAGGGCGACCACATCCATGTGTTTGAGAAGGACCCGCTGCCCGGCGGTGCCTGCGACGGATACAAGTACGATATCGGCTATGTCATGCGCGGCGGCCGTGAGATGGACAACCATTTCGAGGTCATGTGGGACCTGCTCCGCTCCATCCCCTCGCTGGAGACCGAGGGAGCCAGCGTGCTGGACGAGTATTACTGGCTGAACAAGGAGGACCCCAACAAGTCCCTCTGCCGTGCCACCGTCAACCGCGGCCAGGATGCCCACACCGACGGCAAGTTCGCCATCTCCGATCAAGGTGCCATGGAGATCATGAAGCTCTTCTTCACCCCGGACGAGCAGCTGCAGGATAAAAAGATCACCGATATCTTTGACGATGAGGTGTTCTCCTCCAACTTCTGGATGTACTGGCGCACCATGTTCGCCTTTGAGAACTGGCACAGCGCGCTGGAAATGAAGCTCTACCTCAAGCGCTATATCCACCACATCGGCGGTCTGCCCGATTTCACCGCCCTGCGCTTTACCCGCTACAACCAGTATGAATCCATCATCCTGCCCATGGTCACCTACCTGAAGGATCACGGCGTGGACTTCCAGTACGAGACCAAGGTCACCGATGTCCAGTTCCGGATCGAGGGCGGCAAAAAGCAGGCCAGCAGCGTGACCGTGGATCACAAGGGGGAGAGCAGGACCATCGACCTCACCGAGAACGACCTGCTCTTCATCACCAACGGCGGCTGCGTGGAGAGCTGCACCATCGGCTCTCAGGACAAGGCCGCAGGCTTTGATCCCACCATCAAGCCGGGCAACGGCTGGGATCTGTGGAAGAAGATCGCCGCACAGGACCCCTCCTTCGGCCATCCCGAAAAGTTCTGCTCTCAGCCGGAGCTGTCCAACTGGGAAAGCGCCACCATCACCACCCTGGACGACAAGATCCCCCAGTATATCAAGAAGATCTGCAAGCGTGACCCCTTCAGCGGCCACACCGTCACCGGCGGCATCGTCACGGTCAAGGATTCCAGCTGGCTCCTCAGCTGGACCCTGAACCGTCAGCAACAGTTCCGTGATCAGCCCAAGAACCAGCTCTGCGTCTGGGTCTACGGCCTGTTCAGCGACAAGCCCGGCGATTACGTCAAGAAGCCCATGCGCGACTGCACCGGCCGCGAGATCTGCATGGAGTGGCTGTACCACATCGGCGTGCCCGAGGAGGATATTGCCGAGCTGGCTGAGCACAGTGCCAACACTGTCCCTGTGATGATGCCCTATATCGATGCCTTCTTCATGCCCCGTGCCTTCGGCGACCGCCCCGATATCGTGCCCCAGGGCGCTGTCAACTTCGCCTTCCTGGGCCAGTTTGCCGAGACCGGCCGTGACACCATCTTCACCACCGAGTACTCCATGCGCACCGGTATGGAAGCGGTTTACACCCTGCTCAACATCGACCGCGGCGTGCCCGAGGTCTGGGGCAGCACCTATGATGTCCGCAGCCTGATCGATGCAACGGTCAAACTGCGTGACGGCAAGAAGATCACTGATATGGATCTGCCCTTCATCCAGCGGGTGGCCCTCAAGGAAGTGCTCAAGAAGATCGAGGGCACCGACCTTGAGAAGTTCCTCAAGGAATACCATGCCATCTGATGCTGTCTGAGAATCGTCCCCCGATCCTCTGACCCTCTTTTCTCAATGCGGCAAAGGGCTGTTGCAAGCCCTCTCCGTCATTGCTGCGCAATGCCACCTCTCCCGAGGGGAGAGGCAATTGCTCTCCCAGATTCAGCTTCTGCTGACCTTGGAGATGCGTTAGCTCCCCCTTTGGGGGAGCTGGCGAGCGGTAGCGAGACTGAGAGGGTGAGTGACAGCCCTTTGCCCTTTTTTTGCCATTTTGCGAGAAACTGCCCAAAACCGAACCTCTTTTGTGAAAGAACTTGACACAGAATTTACAGTTTTCTCTTGCGATAAATGGGGAACTGTGTTAAGCTGTAAATAAGAATGTGCTCACCCCGAGAGCACCCAAGATAAAAAGGAGGTCTTTCCCTGTGAAACAGTTCATTACCCGCCGCAGCTTTATCAAGGCTGCCGGTGCTGCCACGGCACTGACCGCAGTTTCTGTCGGTGCACCCGCCGCCTTTGCGGAGGAGACCAATTGCTTCTTTGGTGACAAAGCGGATGTGACCATCCTCTACACCAACGATGTCCACACCTATATCGACAACAAGTCCCCCAAGCCCACCTATGCCGCCATTGCTGCCCTGAAAAAGAGCATCGAGGACACCGGCCGGGATGTGCTGCTGGTGGATGCAGGCGACCATATCCAGGGCACCGCTTACGGTTCCATGGATGACGGCGCTACCATCATTGAGCTGATGAACGAGGCCGGTTACGATCTGGCCACCCCCGGCAACCACGAGTTCGACTACGGCATGGCCCGCGCCAAGGCTGTGCTCCGGGAAGCCGACTTCCCCTATGTCTCCTGCAACTGGGTCGATCTGCGCACTGGCTTCAACGTCCTGCCCAGCGTCAAGTTCTTCTTTGTGGGCGGTCGCAAGATCGCCTTTGTGGGCGTGACCACCCCCGAGACCTTCACAAAGTCCACCCCGGCCTACTTTATGAACGATGCACAGACCAAGTACATCTACGACATTCTGGGCGGCGAGGACGGCCAGAAGCTCTACGATGCCGTTCAGAAAGCCATCGACAAGGCTGAGTTCTGGGGCGCTGACACCATCATCGGTCTGGGCCATCTGGGCGTTGACCCCTCCTCCTCTCCCTGGACCAGTGAGGAAGTCATTGCACACACCCACGGCTTCACCGCCTTCATCGACGGCCACTCCCACACCGTGATGGCCAACAAGCAGGTCACCGATGCTTCCGGCAAGGCAGTCACCCTGACCCAGACCGGTTCTTACTTCAAGAACATCGGCAAGATGACTGTGGGCGCGGACGGCACCATCACCACTGAGCTCATCGACACCTACGAGGGTCTGGACGCTGCCGTGGCCGCCACCGCCTCCAACTGGATCAGCGCAGTGGACGATATGCTGGGCGAGGAGATCGCAGTGGGCGATACCAAATTCTACATCAACGATCCCGCCACCGGCAAGCGCCGCATCCGCTCCGGCGAGACCAACCTCGGCGACTTCGTGGCCGACGGCATCTACACCTACTTCAACGAGATCGAGGAGCTCCACTGTGATGTCGCCATTATGAACGGCGGCGGCATCCGCACCGATGTGGAGGCTGGCCCCTGGAGCTTCAAGACCTGCAAGACCGTCAGCCCCTTTGGCAACGTGGCCTGCCTGATGTCCGTGACCGGCCAGCAGATCCAGGACGCTCTGGAGTTTGGTGCCCGCTTTGCCGGTGCTGAGGGCAAAGAGAACGGCGGCTTCCTGCAGGTGGCAGGTGCCAGGTACACGATCCACACTGGGACCCCCAACACCGTTCAGACCAACGACAAGAATGTCTGGATCGGCAGCGCCACTACGCCCCGTGTCTGCAACGTGGAGATCTACGACAAGACCACCGGCACCTACAAGCCCCTTGACCCGAACGCCACCTACGCTCTGGCCGGCATGAACTACACCCTGCGCAATCTGGGTGATGGCTTTGCCATGTTCGATGGCGCGACCCTTATCAAGGACTATGTCTCTGAGGACTACCTTGTCATGTCCAGCTACGCAGCCATGTTCGGCGGCGTGGATGCCAACGGTCTGCCGCATCTGGCAAGCGCCAACAGCCCGCTGGCCGATTACCCCGGCTACCTGCTCAACTACGAGGATCCGTACGGCGCAGGCCGCATCCAGATGATCTGATCAATTAAGGATACAACCCTCTCCGTCAACGCCGCAGGCTTTGACGGAGAGGGTTATTTTTAAGCAGCATTGTCAGCAGGAAACGAACCCGGTTTGTAGATCAGGATAGGAGAAAATTGCATAAATCCGGCAGAGCATCCTTGTATACTACGCCAAAGTTTGTGACTTTTTTATTTGTTTGCTTGCGAACGATCTGCGCTGGAAGTATAATAAACGGGCAAGTAATATATCAGCTGTGCTGTTGCAGGCACAGAAACAAAGGAGAAACATTATGCTGACACGATATACCAGCGCCGACCAGTGGGCAGATGCCAAAGACGGCGTGATCCCTGCACCCTACGCTCTGGAAGAGGGCGAGCAGATCATTGACCAGTACCTTGAGCCGGTCATCTTCCATAACGTCAACGGCCCCGACATCGGTGTGACCACCTGCGGCGTGATCGTCAAGGACGGCCTGTACTTTAAGGATCTGGACAACAGCGGCGAGCTGGCCCCCTACAAGGATTGGCGGCTGAGCCCTGAGCAGCGCGCTGAGGATATGGTCAAGCATCTGCGGCTGGATCAGCAGGCAGGCCTTGTGCTGAACACCCTGTTCAACAGCCCTGTGGTGCCCACCCGTGCCGAGGCCACCAACGCCGAAGGCAAGCTGGAGCTGGGCAAGATCTACAAGCACCACAACCCCGGTGAAAAGCCCATGCCCGGCCCTCTGCCCGGCATGACCGTCAGCATTGATGACAGCCACGTTTTGGAAAAGCACATCGCTGCCGGTGTTTACCGCGGTGACATGCGCTGCGAGGCCGGCATGGTGGCTCTGTACCACAACGCCGGCACCCAGATGCTGGAATACGAGGCCTGCAAGGGCGGCGTGGCCATTCCGTACTCTCTCCACACCAACCCCATCAACATCGGTTACCCGGACTCTCTGGGCATCGGCGCGGCTGTCATTGGCGATGGCAACACCGATATGGTCTATGAGATGGCCCAGACCGACCGCAAGATGATGAAGGCCGAGGGCCTGAACATCATGTACGGCCCTCAGGTCGATGTGACCTCTGACCCCCGCTGGCCCCGTACCTCCGGTACTTACGGCGAGCGTCCCGATGTCACCAGTGACATTGCCGAGGCTCTGGTCAAGGGCTATCAGGATGGCGACAATGGCCTGAACGAGGGTTCTGTTGTTCTGACCATCAAGCACTTCCCCGGCGATGCCCCCTCTGAGAATGGCTTTGAGCCCCATGTGCCCATCGGCCAGTGGCGCATCTACCGCACCCCCGGTTCTATGGAAAAGTATCATCTGCCCCCGTTCCAGCGCGCCTTTGACCACAAGGTCTCTTCCATCATGCCGGACTACTCCCGTATTGCCACCGATGGCCGTGCCGTGCCCCAGACCTACCGGGGCGAGGTGACCAGCACCGAGGAAGTGCCCAGCGCTTACAGCAAGGAGCTGATCACCGATCTGGCCCGGAACAAGATGGGCTTTGACGGCTATGTCAACTCTGACTCCGGCATCACCACCGTTCAGATCTACGGCGTGGAGAACCTCACCGAGCCTGAGCGCTACGCCAAGGCCATCTCTGCCGGTACCGATGTCATCGGCGGCAACACCGACCCCGAGAACATCGTCAAGGCTGTGGAGGACGGTCTGCTGCCCAAGGCAGATCTGGACCGCGCCAGCTACAACCGTCTGCTGAGCCTGTTCCGCACCAAGCGGGTGGATAACCCCTACCTCGACCCCGACAAGGCCGATCAGGCCCGCGTGGACAACTTCGATGGTGCCAAGAAGAAGGCTTACGAGGCAAACCAGAAGGCCGTTGTTCTGGTCAAGAACCACGAGAAGCTCCTGCCTCTGGCCAAGAGCCAGAAGGTCTGCATCGTCACCTTCAAGGGTGTGGACTCCGGCTTTGCACAGATGGCACAGGCCATGGGTGCCGGTCTGGGCAACACGGACGAGGATGCCGCTCTGCGCAAGACCCTGACGGAAGCCTTTGAGAAGAAGGGCTACACCGTGGTGGCCACCCCGGAGGAAGCCGATGTGCTCTACCTGCACGTCTGGCCCATCAGCAACGGTCTGGTGTTCAACCAGTACGCAATGCCTGTCATCGAGATGGGTGAGATCGTCACTGACGAGCGCGAGCGCAACAAGAGCCAGAAAAAGACCGGCAACAAGGTCACCGTTGTCACCCTGAAGGACGTGGAAAAGATCAAGGAACTGGCCGATGCTATCCATGCCCGCGGCGGCAAGGTGGTTGGCACCTGCGTGGTCTGCAACCCCTGGCTGCTGGACAAGCTGGAGCCCTACTGCGACGCATTGACCATCCAGTACACCGTCAGCGCCGTTGCCCTGAACAACGCCCTGAACGCTCAGGTCGATGTCATCAGCGGCGACTATGCCCCCACCGGCAAGCTGAGCCTGACCATGGTCTCTGACCCCGCCGTCATTGCCATCACCGAGCAGGAGATCGACGGTGTGGTGCGCGAGATCTGCGCCTCTCCCAACGACGTGCCCGGCTACGATAAGGATCAGTACATTGATCCCGCCATCCTCGCCAACGTCAAGGGCGGCAGCTACGCCTACTGCGATGCCGACGGCAATTACTACCGCAGCGGCTTCGGTCTGAATTACTAATTACCGTTAACGAAAAAAGAGCGATACAGCGTTTGCTGTATCGCTCTTTTTATTTACTGCTTTTCAAATTCCGCGGCGATCTCAGTCAGCAGCTTGCGGATGGGCAGGTGCTGAGGGCAGGCCTTTTCGCACCTGCCGCACTGGATGCAGTCAGATGCCAGGCGGCCTGCGCCGGTATAGACATTATTATAGTAAAAGTCGGCGTTCCAGTCGTGATAGATCTGCTTGGTGTTCATCACGGCGAACAGGTCGGGGATGGCGATCTGCCTGGGGCAGCCGTCGGTGCAGTAGCGGCAGGCGGTGCAGGGGATCAGGTTCATGCCGCGGAAGATCCGCTGCACCTTCTTCACGGCTTCCAGCTCGGTCTCGTTCAGGGGCTGGAAGTCCTTCATGTAGCTGAGGTTATCCTTCATCTGCTCCATACTGCTCATGCCGGAGAGCACCATCGTGATGCCGGGGAAGCCCGCCGCAAAGCGGATGGCGTAGCTGGCTGGGCTGCCGCCGTGCAGCTCGTCCAGTACCTTCCGGGCCTCTTCGGGCAGGTTGACCAGGTTGCCGCCCTTCACAGGCTCCATGACCAGCACGGGCTTGCCGTGCCTGCGGCAGACTTCATAGCACTTGCGGCTCTGCACGGCGGGGTCGTCGTAGTCCACATAGTTGAACTGGATCTGCACCACCTCGATCTCCGGGTAGTCGGTCAGGATCTGCTCCAGTACCTCGGCATGATCGTGGAAGGAGATGCCCACATGCTTGATTTTGCCCTCGGCCTTCAGCGCAAAAGCGGTCTCATAGGCCCGGCATTTTTTGAAATGCTGGTAAAACGTTGCACTCTGGGCGTGCATCAGGTAGAAATCAAAATAGTCCACACCGCAGGCTTCCAGCTGGCTCTGGAAAAAGGGACGGATGTCAGCCTCAGTTTTGAAGAAAGTGCCGGTCAGCTTGTCGGTCAGGATGTAGCTGTCGCGGGGGTGGCGGCTGGTCAGGCAGGTCTTCAGCGCCGTCTCGCTCCGGCCCTGAAGGTAGCCGTGGGCCGTGTCGAAGTAGTTGAAGCCCTGCTCCAGAAAATAATCGACCATCCGGCTGGTTTCGGCCAGATCGATCTCACCATCCTTCAAGGGCAGGCGCATACAGCCAAAACCGAAGTTCTTCTTGATGTTTTCCATGTCCAATACTCCTCTCGTGTGCAAGGGCGGAGTGCACTCCATAACCCGGATACGACAAAAAAAGACATCCGGAGTGTTCGGATGTCTTTTTGGTTGGGGATGAGAGAATCGAACTCCCACAAGTAGAGTCAGAGTCTACCGCACTACCACTATGCAAATCCCCATCAGCTTGGGTCTGTCTTGCGGGGTGAGCCGCTCAACGTGTGCTATTATACGGAAAAAGCGCCGCTTTGTCAAGCGCTTTTTTGAAATTTTTTGCAGAAATCGGAAAAAAGACGCACTTTCGCGGGAGTTCTTGCGAGCTGCTTGATTCCGTCATCCTTCTCATGCGCTTTGCATATACTGGAAATCAGAAGAAGCAAAGACGCACAAAGAGGAGGAACTGCTATGACCCAGACCACGCAAAAGGAAAAGACCCTGCTTTCGCCCCGCATCCCGCGGGACACCGAACACGAGCGCTACCACCCGGAGCTGGAGGAAGAGCTGAAAGAGTGCCTGTTCTGCCTGCACCGGAACGAGATGATGTTCGACCTTGAGGTGGACACCGACCTCATCGAGCAGCACATCTACGAGCGGCAGGCCCTTCTGGCCCGCTACCGGTACTTATTGGGCAAGGCCCGGGAGCTGGGGCTGCATACAATATTGGAAAAGTATCAGCCGGTGGGGTAAGGCTTCGTCTTTGTACAGCTTACAAAATACTGCCCACAGAAGATGCGACAAAAATCTTGACAGAATCCCTGAACCGTGCTATCCTATATCAAGATAACAATGCGCAGATGGTTCTGCGTATCAACTATTTGGAGCTAGAGAGGTTTTTAATTATGGAACGTATTAAGACGATCGCTACTCGTGACCTGACCAAGAGCGTTGTGACCGGTGGCTGCGGCGAGTGCCAGACTTCCTGCCAGTCTGCCTGCAAGACTTCCTGCGGCGTGGCTAACCAGAAGTGCGAGAACAGCAACAAGTAATTTCTGCAAATCGGATGCCGCCTTTGCCGGGCGGCATTTTTTTATGTTACAATGGAATGGAGAATAAAATGGTACATCAGTATCAATTGAACGGCTATAACATCGTGCTGGATACCTGCAGCGGCTCGGTGCATGTGGTGGATGAGGTGGCGTATGATGTCATTGCCATGTACCCCGACCACACCGCCGACGAGATCGTTTCCGCCATGATGGCAAAGTACGGCGACCGTGAGGACGTGACCGAGGCCGACCTGCGCCAGTGCATCGATGATGTGGCAAGCCTGAAGGAATCCGGCAAGCTGTGGAGCCCCGATACCTATGAGAACCTCGCGTTCGATTTCAAGAACCGCAACACCGTGGTCAAGGCCCTCTGCCTGCATGTGGCCCACACCTGCAACCTGAACTGCTCCTACTGCTTTGCCTCGCAGGGCCGCTATCAGGGCGAGCGTGCCCTGATGAGCTTTGAGGTGGGCAAGCGGGCAATGGATTTCCTCATCGAGAATTCCGGCAGCCGCCGCAACCTCGAGGTGGACTTCTTCGGCGGCGAGCCTCTGATGAACTTTGATATGGTCAAGAAGCTGGTGGCCTACTGCCGTGAGCAGGAGAAGATCCACAATAAGAACTTCCGCTTCACCATGACCACCAACGGCATGCTCATTGACGATGATGTCATCGACTTCTGCAACAAGGAGTGCCACAATGTGGTCCTGAGCCTGGACGGCCGCAAGGAAGTCCACGACCGCTTCCGCAAGGACTACGCCGGCCATGGCAGCTACGATACCATTGTGCCCAAGTTCCAGGAGTTTGTGAAGAAGCGCGGTGATAAGGGCTACTACATGCGCGGTACCTTTACCCACTACAACACCGACTTCACCAACGATATCTTCCACATGGCAGATCTGGGCTTTACCGAGCTGAGCATGGAGCCCGTGGTCTGCGACCCCAGTGACCCCAGCGCTCTGACCGAGGCAGATCTGCCCATCCTGAAGGAGCAGTATGAGATCCTGGCCAAGGAGATGATCAAGCGGAACCGTGAGGGCCGCGGCTTCACCTTCTACCACTACATGATCGACCTGACCGGCGGCCCCTGCATCTACAAGCGCATTTCGGGCTGCGGCTCCGGCACCGAGTACATGGCTGTGACCCCCTGGGGCGATCTGTATCCCTGCCACCAGTTCGTGGGCGATCCCAAGTACCTGATGGGCGATATCTGGAAGGGTGTCACCAACACGGCAGTCCGGGACGAGTTCAAGCACTGCAACGCCTACGCCCGCAAGGAGTGCCAGGACTGCTGGGCAAAGCTCTACTGCTCCGGCGGCTGTGCAGCCAACTCCTATCACGCAACCGGCAGCATTACCGGCGTGTACGAGTACGGCTGTGAGCTGTTCCGCAAGCGGATGGAGTGCGCCATTATGATCCAGGTGGCTCAGAATCAGGAGCTGGCTGCGCAGGGCATCGAAGTGCCCATCCAGCTGGGCTCCACCTGCAATGCCTGTGCCGACGGTGAGGCCTGCGAATAAATGACCACCCCCATCGTCGATTTTGTGCGGCGGTACGCCCAGTCCGGCACTGCCCGGCTCCACATGCCGGGGCATAAGGGGCAGAGCCTGCTGGGCTGTGAGCCGTGGGATATCACCGAGATCCGGGGGGCCGATGAGCTCTACGAGGCCGAGGGCATCATCGCGCAGAGCGAGGCCAACGCCACCCGGCTGTTCGGCACGGCCCACACCTATTACAGCACCGAGGGTTCCTCCCAGTGCATCCGGGCCATGCTCTGCCTTGCTATGCAGGGTGCGCCCCGCACCGGCAAGCGCCCGGTGCTGCTGGCGGCCCGCAATGCCCACAAAGCCCTGCTCTATGCGGCGGCTCTGCTGGACTTCGACATCCGGTGGCTCTGGCCCGCGCCGGAGGATACCGGTGCGCTGTGCAGCTGCCCGGTAACGGTGCAGGCCCTTTCCGCCGCCCTTGAGGAGCTGGCAGGGCAGGGGAGCACACCCTTCGGCGTTTACCTGACCAGCCCGGATTACCTGGGCGGGATGCAGGACATCGCGGCCCTCTCTGCCGTCTGCGATGCCCACGGTGTGCCCCTGCTGGTGGATAACGCCCACGGGGCCTACCTGCGCTTTCTGCCCGGCGGGAGCCGCCACCCCATTGACCTGGGCGCGGCGGCCTGCTGTGACTCCGGCCACAAGACCCTGCCGGTGCTTACCGGGGGAGCCTACCTGCATCTGGGCCCCAAGGCCCCCGTGCAGGAGGAAAGTACCGTGCGCAGCGCGCTGGCGCTGTTCGGCTCCACCAGCCCGTCTTATCTGATCCTGCAGTCTCTCGATGCCTGTAACCGGCTGCTTTCCACCGATTACCCGGCACGCCTGCAGGAGTGCTGTGACCGGCTGGCTGCTCTGCGTGCCCGCCTGAACGCGCTGGCTGCCGTACAGGGCACGGCCCTGCCGCTGGCACTGGACGGTCCCGCCCGGGAACCCATGAAGCTGACGCTGGACGCGGCGGCGCTGGGCCTGACCGGGCAGGCACTGGCCGACCATCTGCGGCAAAACGGAATGGAGTGCGAATATGCCGACCCCCGCTACCTTGTGCTGATGTTCACCCCGGAGAACCCGGCGGAGGACATTGCCCGGCTGGAGGCGGCTCTGGCAGAACTCTGTGCGCGGGGCATCCCCCCGGCAGAACCCCCTGCCGAGCACCGAGAAGCATTCTGTGCGCTGGCCCGGCAGGCGGAGCCGCGCCTGACCGTGCGGCAGGCCGTGTTTGCCCCGCAGGAGACCATCCCGGCAGGGTCTGCGCTGGGCAGGGTCTGTGCTCTGCCCACCGTTTCCTGTCCGCCCGCCATCCCCATTGTCGTCAGCGGCGAGGTGATCGGCCCGGCGGCGCTGGAGCTTTTCGCAGCCTACGGCGTGGAGACGGTCTCGGTGGTGAAACCGGAAAAATTTTGAAAAAATCAGGGCGGATCTGCAAGATTCTGCGGCTCTGAAACGTATTAAGGATAGAACAGAGAACATAACCCCTATTCTATGCGGTAATCTGAGGTGTTCCAATGAAAATTCTTCTTGCATCAGATACATGGTCCCCAATGGTCAACGGTGTGGTGCGCTCGGTGGAGCTGCTGTACCACCAGCTGCTGGCGCTGGGCCATGACGTGCGGGTGGTGACCCTTGCCCAGAATGGCCATTCCCATGAGGAAAACGGCATCCTGTATGTGGGCAGCATCAGTGCGGAGCGGGTCTACCCGGGCGTGCGGATCAGTGCGGCGGGCACTCTGCCCATCTCCCACTGGCTGGACGAGCTGGAAGCCTGGAGCCCGGAGGTCATCCATACGCAAAGCGAGTTTTCTACCTTTATGCTGGCACAGCGGGTGGCCCGCCGGTGCCACTGCCCGGTGGTACATACCTACCATACTGTCTACGAGGATTATACCCAGTACCTTTTCTTCAGCGAGCGTCTGGGCCGGATGACTGCCGAAAAGGCCACCCGAATCCTCTCGGGCTATTGCTCCCTCATGCTGGCCCCCACCGAAAAGGTGCGCGCCATGCTCAACCGCTACGGGGTCAGCTGCCCGGTGGTCACAGTGCCCACCGGCATTGACCTGACCGCCTTTGGCCCGGCGCAGGACAACGGCGAGGAAAAGGCCCGGATGCGGGCAGAGCTGGGCATCCCGGAAGGGGATACCGTCCTGCTCTCGCTGGGCCGTCTGGCTGCCGAGAAGAACCACGCCCAGCTGGTGCGTCTGCTGGCCGCACAGCCGGAGCAGAACCGCCCGTGGCTGGTGTTCGTGGGCGACGGCCCCGCCCGGCCTGACCTGGAAGCACTGACAAAAGAGCTGAAGCTGACCGACCGTGTCCGCTTTGTGGGCATGGTCAAGCCCGATGAGGTGCCCCGGTGGTACCGCGTGGGCGATATCTTCGTCAGCGCCTCCCAGAGCGAGACCCAGGGTCTGACCTACTTCGAGGGCATGGCCTGCGGTCTGCCGGTGCTCTGCCGTGCGGACCCCTGCCTGGATGGCGTGGTGGAAAACGGCTTCAACGGCTGGCAGTGGAAGGACGAAGCCGAGTTTGCATCGGCACTGAACACCATCATCTCGGACCCCGCCCTGCGCGGGCAGCTGCACCAGAACGCTCTGGCCACCGCGGCCCGCTACTCGGCAGAGCATTTCGCCCAGCAGGTGCTGGATGCTTACCAGCAGGCCATTGCGCTGAAGCAGTACGAGTCTGAACACAAAAGCATCCTCAGCTGGGTGTGAGCCCAATCCCCAAAGAATCCAGAAAAAGCAGCAGCGCCCTGTCTCCCGCAATGGGAAACAGGGCGCTGCTTTTGTGCATCCGTTATTCGATGCCGGTCACCTTGTAATCCTGATCCTCAACAGCCTTCTTCAGGTCTGCGTCGGAAACTTCGGCGTTCAGGGTGACGATGGCGGTACCGGCCTCGTGGCTGACCACGGCCTCGTCCACGGCGGGCAGGGCTTCCAGCGCCTTTTTCACGCGGGCTTCGCAGTGGCAGCACATCATACCTTCAACATGCAGGGTCTTTTTCATGGCATTGTCCTCCTTGACAACGGGAGCCGAAACGGATTCGGCAGTATTTTCAGCCGCTGCAGGCTGCACGGGGGCAGCGGGCAGGGCGGCAGACTTGGGTTTGCGGTCGTGTTTGGTGCTGTGCAGGTCGAACAGGTTCAGCCGCAGGGCATTGCTCACGACACAGAAGCTGGAAAGGCTCATGGCCGCAGCCCCGAACATGGGGTTCAGGGTCAGGCCGAAGGGGATGAACACACCGGCGGCCAGCGGGATGCCGATGATGTTGTAGATGAACGCCCAGAACAGGTTCTCGTGGATGTTGCGCAGGGTGGCGCGGCTCAGCCGGATGGCGGCGGGCACATCGGAGAGCCGGGAGTTCATCAGGACCACATCGGCTGCGTCAATGGCAACATCGGTACCGGCACCGATGGCGATGCCGGTGTCCGCGCGGGTCAAGGCGGGGGCATCGTTGATGCCGTCGCCCACCATGGCCACCTTGCCGCTCTCCTGCAGCCTGCGGATCACGGCCTCCTTGCCGTCGGGCAGAACGCCCGCAATGACCTCGTCCACACCCGCCTGCCGGCCAATGGCATCGGCGGTGCGCTGGTTGTCACCGGTCAGCATAACCACCCGGATGCCCATGTTCTGCAGCTCCCGGATGGCGCGGGGGCTGTCCTCCTTGAGGGTGTCCGCCACGGCGATCACGCCCATCAGGCGGCCTGCACCGCCAAAGAAGAGGGGCGTTTTGCCCTCAGCGGCCAGCCGGGCGGCTTCGGCCTGGAGTTCGGCGGGTACGGATGCCTTGGTGGCGATGAACTCCGCATTGCCGCCGTAGATCTCCATGCCGTCCAGCCGGGCGGAAAGGCCATTGCCGGGCAGGGCGGCAAAATCGGTCACATCGGGGCAGGCGATGGTCTCGGTCTCGGCATAGGCCAGCACCGCCTTGGCCAGCGGGTGCTCACTCTTCTGCTCCAGCGAGGCCGCCAGCGTCAGCAGCTCGCTCTCGGAAACGCCCTCCGCGGGCAGGATGTCAGTGACCCGGGGCTCGCCGCTGGTGATGGTACCGGTCTTGTCCAGCGCCACGATCTGGGTGCGGCCTGCAGCTTCCAGCGAGGCGGCAGTTTTGAACAGGATGCCGTTCCTGGCCCCCAGACCGTTGCCCACCATGATGGCCACAGGCGTTGCCAGACCCAGCGCACAGGGGCAGCTGATGACCAGCACCGAGATGCCCCGGGCCAGCGCGTAGCCGAATTCCCGGCCCAGCAGCAGCCAGACAAGGGTGGTCAGCACCGAAATGGAGATGACTGCAGGCACGAAGAAGCCGGAAACGGTATCGGCGATCTTGGCAATGGGGGCCTTGGTGGCGGCGGCATCGCTGACCATCCGGATGATCTGGGCCAGCGTGGTATCCTCGCCCACACGGGTGGCTTCGCACTTCAGGAAACCGGACTGGTTGGTGGTGGCGGCGCTGACCTTGTCTCCCGCAGTCTTGTCCACCGGGATGCTCTCGCCGGTCAAGGCGCTCTCATTCACGGCGCTGGAACCTTCCAGCACAAGGCCGTCCACCGGGATGTTCTCACCGGGGCGCACCACAAAGAGGTCGCCCTTTTTCACCTGTGCAATGGGCACAGTCACTTCGGCCCCCTCCCGCAGCAGGGTGGCGGTCTGGGGGGCCAGCTTCATCAGGCTCTTGAGCGCGTCGGTGGTCTTGCCCTTGGAGCGGGCCTCCAGCATCTTGCCCACGGTGATCAGGGTCAGGATCATGGCGGCAGATTCAAAGTAGAGCTCCATCATGTAGTGCATGACGAGCGCGTTGTTGCCGTCTACCTGGGCGCGGGTCATGGCGAACAGGGCGTAGGTGCTCCAGAGAAAGCTGGCCGAGGAACCCAGCGCCACCAGTGTATCCATGTTGGGGGCACGGTGGAGCAGACCCTTGAAGCCGCTGATGAAGAACTTCTGGTTGATGACCATTACGATGCCCGCCAGCAGCAGCTGGACCAGACCCATGGCAACGTGGTTGCCGTCGAACCAGTGGGGGAGCGGCCAGCCCCACATCATGTGGCCCATTGAGAAATACATCAGCACCGCCAGAAAGACCAGTGATGCGATGAGCCGTTTCTTCAGTCTGGGTGTTTCGTGGTCAGCCAGTGCATCCAGCTCGGCGCTGGGGGTCTCGGCGGCAGCAGCCTTGGGGCTTGCGCCGTAGCCCGCCTCCTGCACTGCCTTGACGATGGCCGAGGCGCTGGCGGTGCCCTCCACTCCCATGGAGTTGGTCAGCAGGCTCACCGAGCAGCTGGTCACGCCGGGCACAGCTTTTACGGCCTTTTCCACCCGGGCAGAGCAGGCCGCGCAGCTCATGCCCGTAACAGTATACTGTTCCATTGTTTCCCTCCGATCAAAAACGCTGCGTGAATGGGATCAAACGAGCTTGTTCAGGATCCACAAAAACTCCTGCAGCTTCTCCTCGCCGCCGTTTTTCAGGTCCTCAGCCACGCAGGTGCTCAGGTGCTGGTCGATCAGCTCCCGGGTAAAACCGTTCAGGGCGCTTCTGGCGGCGGCGGCCTGCACCAGGATATCCGTGCAGTACACGTCCTTTTCCACCATGCTCCGGATGCCCCGGATCTGGCCCTCGATGCGGTTCAGCCGGGTGATGAGGTGCTTGTACTCCTCCTCGGTGCGCTGCTTGTGGCGGCAGCCGCAGCCGGTGCTTCCCTCAGCCGGGGCACAGCAGGGTGCTTCTGCCGGGGCGGGGGAGCAGTGGGGGCAGCTGCCCTCCGGGATCTTGTTCACATCACTCATGTCGATTCTCCTTCCATTACCCCTCAGGGGTATCTTACTCCATAGCTGCATTATAGCACGGCGGTCTTGTTTCTGCAAGTAGGGCTGGGGGGTATTATTGTGAATTTTTTATGAACACAGAAGACAAAACAAAAGGCTCTGCGCCCCAAACGGGGAACAGAGCCTTTGAAGCATCCGGAACGATCAGTAGGCGAATCTGCGCATAAAGGCAAGGCCGCTTGCGGCGCGGGCGGGCAGGATCTCGCCCAGATTGCGCAGGAGCGCTTCCTGCACCTCCATCAGCCGAACACACGGGCGGCAAAGAGATTCAGCTCTTTGCCCCACCAGTACCAGTCGTGGGAGACATCGCTGCCCCACACTTCCAGATGCACGGGCAGGCCGCAGTCGGTCAGTGCATCGGCCATGGCCTGGGTGTCCACCAGCGCGTCGCCCTCGTAGCTGCCCTGACCGGCACAGAGGAGAAGGGCATTCTCCTCAGCCTTTGCCAGCAGCTTCTTGTCCACAAGGCCGTCCTCTGCCAGATAGGCCAGGGGGGCATTGCGCAGGACCAGGTCATCTGCTGCATTGCCCAGGAAACGGCTCACATCGTACAGGCCGGAAAGGCCGATGGCACCCGCGAACACCTCGGGGCGGCGCAGGCGGCAGTTCACTGCCTGATACGCACCGGTGTCCACGCCCACCGCCCAGAGCAGGGTGTCCTTTTTGGCACCGTTCAGGGTCAGGATGCGGGGAGCCAGCTCGCTTGTCAGGTAATTGAAATACTTTTCCTGCATCTCGGCCCGGCGGCGGGGAGCCGTGTCCCCGGCCAGCAGGCTCTCGGCATCGATGCTGTCGGCGCAGAACAGCTGCACCTTGCCCTCATTCAGCAGCGGGGCAATGGCATCGGGCATCCCGTTGTTTTCCCAGTCGTAAAAGCGGCCGCCCCGTGCGGGCAGAGCCAGCACCGGCGTACCGGCATGGCCGTAGACCTTGAACTCCATGTCGCGGCCCAGCATCCGGCTCCATTCCTTATAATACGTCCCTTGGATCATGGCAGCATCCTCCTGTTGTCACACAAATTGATTGCGCTGGGGGTCATAGGCGTACCCCACAGCGGAAAGCCTGGCACACAGCGCGGCCTTGTCCTCATCCAGATCCTCGCACAGCGCGTCCAGAGTGGGGTAGAAGTCCCGCAGCTTCAGGTTGATCATGCTCAGCAGCATGATCGGGTCATTTGGCAGAGCCATCGTCAATCCCTCCAGAAGATAACAAAAAAGCCGGCCACTCGACAAAGTGACCGGCAGATGCAGCTACTTAGACAGCGCGGGTAACCTTGCCAGCGCGCAGGCAGCGAGAGCATGCGTAGATATACTTGGGAGAGCCTTCCACGACCGCCTTGACACGACGGACATTCGGCTTCCAGGTACGGTTGGAACGGCGATGAGAGTGGGAAACCTTGATACCAAAGGTAACACCCTTGCCGCAGCATTCACACTTAGCCATGGTACTTGCACCTCCTACAGTGAAGTATGGAATTCAAAATAATCAGCTTGACTATTTTACCAGAGATGCGGAGAAAAAGCAAGAGCAAATTTGATTTTTCTGCAACTTTTTTCTTGCAGGGCCAAACCCTTGCCCCAAAAGCGAAAAAATAGTACAATAGGATAAAATTCAACTGAGGGAGAAACGAATGACCGCACAAGGAATGTATTATCTCATCCGGGCACTGGTGACCCTGATCGCCATCCCGTTCCATGAGGCGGGCCACGCGCTGGCCGCCTGGCTGCTGGGCGACCCCACCGCAAAGCGGGAGGGCCGCATCAGCCTGAACCCGTTCCGCCACTTTGACCTCGTGGGCACCCTCTGCATGATCTTTGCCGGGGTGGGCTGGGCAAAGCCTGTTTCCACCGACCCCCGCAATTTCAAAAACCCCAAGTGGGGCATGGCCCTCACCGCGCTGGCAGGCCCGGCGGCCAACCTGCTGCTGGCCTACCTCGGCATGGTGGCGTGGAAGCTTCTGTATTATTGGGCCCCTACCACCATGATCACGATTTTCGCAGCCCGCTTCCTCCAATACTTAGTGATGATGGATGTGGGCCTTGCGGTGTTCAACCTCATCCCCATCCCGCCGCTGGACGGCAGCCGCATCCTGCTGGTGGTGCTGCCCCAGCGCATCTACTTCCAGATCATGCGGTACGAGCGCGTCATCTTCGTCATCCTGCTGGCGGCTGTCTGGGCCGGTGTGCTGGATGGCGTGTTGGGCACCTTCAATGATGTGGTCTGGGATCTGCTGGATCTCGGCACCGGCTATATCGACCAGATCGCCTATTCTGCGTATTATGCAACCATCGGGACGGTGATCTGAGTGGCAGAAGAACTGACCTTCCGTCTGGAGGATTTTGAGGGCCCGCTGGAGCTGCTGCTTACGCTGGTGCAGAAGCACAAGATGGACCTGCACAACATCCCCATTCTGGAGCTTATCGACCAGTACACCCGCGCGGTGGAATCGGCCGAGAGCACCGACCCTGAAATTTCCAGCGCCTTTATCGAGATGGCCGCCCACCTGGTGGAGATGAAGAGCTATCTGCTGCTGCCCCGCAGTGAAGAGGGCGAGCGGATGAAGCAGGAGCTCACCGGCCAGCTCATTGAATATGACCAGTGCCGCCGGATGGCTGCCCGTCTGCGGGAGCGGGGAGAGGAATATACCGTGTTCGTGCGCACCCCGGCCCAGCTGGAATGGGACAACACCTATGATCTCTTCCATTCGCCGCAGGTGCTGGCAGACTGCTGGCAGGCCCTGATGGGGCGCACCACCGTCCGCAAAATGCCAACCCAGCAGCAGTTCGAGCCGCTGGTGTCGGCCCCGCAGGTCTCGGTGAGCAGCCGGGTGGTCTACATCCTGCGCCAACTCATTGCAGGCGGTGCAAAAAAGATGGACCAGCTGTTTTCCCGCCGCCAGACCCGGGGGGCCAACGTGGCCACCTTTCTGGCGCTGCTGGAGCTGGTGCGCGGCGGCCGTGTGACGCTTGGCCCGGAGGGCGAGCTGAAGATGCGCCGGGGCCGCATCGACCGCACAAAGGAGGAGCAATGAATCAGAAACAAATTCGTGCCGCCGTGGAGGCAATGCTCTTTGCCTACGCGGAGCCCATCGGGGCCGACAAGCTGGCCCAGGCGCTGCAGCTGCCCACCGCCAGCGTGGAATCTGCGCTGGCAGCGCTGCACGAGCGCTGCCAGAAAGAGGACAGCGGCCTGTGCCTGCTCCACCTGAACACCCATTGGCAGCTGGCCACCAAAACGGAATTTGCGGAGTGCGTCCGCCGTGTGCTGGACACCCGCCGCTCCATCCCGCTGGGTCCGGCGGCCATGGAGACCCTGACCGTCATCGCCTACAACCAGCCTGTCTCCCGCGCCTTCATTGAGCAGGTGCGCGGCGTGGATTCCTCCTCCAGTGTGTCGGGCCTGCTGGAAAAGGGGCTCATTGAAGAGGCAGGCCGTCTCGACCTGCCCGGCAGGCCGGTGGCCTTCCGCACCACGGACGTGTTCCTGCGGTGCTTCGGCCTGTCCAGTCTGGAAGATCTGCCCCCGGTGCGGGGCACGGAAAGTGAGGCGGCCCAATGAGCGTCCTGTGGAGTGTTCTCGCTGGTATCGGCACGGTGCTGCTGTTCCTCTTAAAAGGGGTGGGCATTCTGCTGCTGGTGGTGCTGGTGTTGGGTCTGCTGCTCATGTTCTGCCCCTTCTGCGCCGATGTGCAGTGGGCGGAGGGCATCTTTCAGGTAAAAGCCGGTGCACTGGGCATCACCTTCCCGGTGTTCCGGTATCCCGCGCCGGAAAAGCCGGAGAAAAAGAAAAAAGAAAAAAAGAAGAAAGCGTCCGGCGGGCAGAAGCCCAAAAAAGAAACCCCGCCCCGCCAGAAGGCGAAGCTGACCCTGCAGACCGTCTGCACCATCTTAAAAGGGGCGGGAAAGCTTACCCGGGCCATCATCGGTTCCCTGCGCTTCACCCGGATCAACGTTGTCCTCGGTGTCCGGGGCGAAGACCCTGCCGAGGCTGCCCGCAGCTATGGCAGGCTGAACGCCTGGCTCTACCCGACGCTGGGTTTCCTGGACCGGTTCCTCTATCTGGACTTTGAGCAGCTCCGGCTCCTGCCGGATTTCAGCAGCGCCGAGCCCACCGTAAAGGATCACGTCTCCTTCCGGGTCACGGCCCGGGCCTACGCCATCGTTTTCACGCTTCTGCGCGTTCTGTATGCGTTCTGGCGCGAAAAGGTACTGGACGTTTTTATCTAGCTCGGGTATAATATTTTTGTATGGTGTGTCCGCGTCCCGGCCTGTACAGGGCAGGGAAGTGGTTCCGTGGGAGCGGCGTTCCGCTCCCCGATATAGAAGTAAGGAGGCCGAATTTATGGCTGAGCATCCCATTCAAAACCTGATGAACGTTACAATGGACAAGATCCGTCAGATGGTGGATTCCAACACCATCGTCGGCAAGCCCATCATCACCGATGACGGCACCACCATCCTGCCGGTGTCCAAGGTGAGCTTCGGCTTTGCCTCTGCCGGCACCGATTTCGACGGCAAGAACGCCGCCAACAAGGATCTGTTCGGCGGCGGCTCCGGCGCGGGTGTCAACATCCAGCCCGTGGCATTTCTGGTGGTCAAGGATGGCTGTGTCCGCACCATCCAGCTCTCTGACGGCAACAACACCGTGGACCGCGCCCTGACCATGATCCCCGAACTGGTGGAAAAGGTCAGCGCACTCATTAAAAAGGACGAGCCTGCTGCTCCGCTGGAATCGAAAGCAGAGTAAGTCGTAAGGGACGGCGGGGAGTTTCGTGAGCAAGTGTCCGCTGGGGTGGGACCCTGTTGCCGCAGGCAATAGGGCGGGCGATGGAATGGCCCGTTTCACTTGCGTGGAAAAGCTCCCCGCGTGCTGCGCGCAGCCGCTTACATCAACGGACTCAGCAGCCGCAGCACGCTGTCCAGTGCTGTGCCCGGCAGATTGGTGCGGCAGTCGGACCGCATGATCTCCCGGCACTGCGGCAGGGTGCGCTCCACATCCTTCCGCAGAGCGGCGATCTGGCTGTTATGGAAGAGCAGTGTTCCGCACTCAAAGTGGAGAAACAGGCTCCGGTAATCCATATTGATGCTGCCCACCACGGCCACGCGGTCATCACTGACATAGCACTTGGCGTGGAGGAAACCGGGCGTGAATTCATAAATGCGCACACCCGCCCTGAGCAGGGGCAGATAGTAGGAGCGGCTGAGCCGGAACACCAGCTTCTTATCCGGGATCCCGGGCAGGATGAGCCGCACGTCCACCCCGCGCTTGGCCGCACTTTTCAGAGCATCCAGCATCTCCTCGCCCACGGCCAGGTAGGGCGTGTAGATATAAACATATCTCTGGGCCTGAGAGAGGATGTCCAGATACACGGTCTCGGCCAGCGGTTCCTCATCCAGCGGGCTGTCCGCGTAGGGCTGCACCACGCCATCCTGCACTGCGGGCAGGCGGGTGGGCGCAAAGGCGGTGTAATCGGTCTCCTGCGGGCGGAAGGCGTTCCATACATTGAGGAACATCACGGTAAAGTTCCAGACAGCGGCACCCTCCAGCCGGATGGCCGTATCCTTCCAGTAGCCAAAGCGCTGCTCTGCATTGATATACTCATCCGCCAGATTCACGCCGCCGGTGTAGGCCACATTGCCGTCAACCACCACGATCTTGCGGTGGTCGCGGTGGTTCATCACCAGCGAGACCAGCGGCACCACCGGGTTGAAAGGGATGCAGCGGATATGCGCCTTCTCCATGCGGATGACAAAATCACTGGGCAGGCCCAGCAGGCTGCCAAAATCATCGTAGATCAGCCGCACATCCACGCCCTGGGCGGCCTTGCGGCGGAGGATCTGCTCCACACCGTCCCACATTTTGCCGGAACGGAGGATAAAAAATTCCAGAAAGATAAATTTTTCCGCCTTTTCCAGATCTGCCAGCAGCTGGGGATACATCTCCTCCCCGCAGGAAAAGTAGTGAGCAGCGGTATCCCTCCAGGCCGGATACGGCCCGAACTTTGCCACGTAGCGGCTCAGGTTCCGGCTGGAGATATCCAGCGCATCGGTCTGGCCCTCAGGCTGGGCAAGCTCAGTCTGATGGGCCTGTTCCACCTTCTGCATCCGCTCCCGCAGATACTTGGCGGGGGCCTTGTTGCCAAAAGCCAGATAAAGCGCGCCGCCCAGCAGGGGCAAAAGACCGATCAGAACGATCCAGCCGATCTTATAAGCACTGTTTTCATCCTTGCGCACCAGATACAGCACGATCAGGATGCTCAGCGCCTTCAGGGCACCGTTCAGCCAGACCCGCCCCGCCGTGAACGACCAGAACGCCCAGAGCAGCCAGAGCACCTGTAAAGCCACCAGCACCACTGTGATCGTGACACGGTTGAAGATGCGGTTGAAAAACTTGACGATAGGCAATCTGAACATGTGGTATCCCTCCCCTGCCGCCCACGGCGATTTTTGATGCTGTTAGTATAGCGCAGAGCGGAAGATTTTGCAAACAAAAAAGCGCCCACAACGGCTTTCCCCGCTATGAGCGCCTATTCAATCGTGGGCAGTATTTTTTCCGAGGGTTGTCCGCTTATGCTTCCGCGTCCTCATAACCAACCAGCAGGCCGCCCAGCTCTGCATAATAGCTGCACAGACCGCCGCACTCGCTGATGTCCACCTTTGCTCCATCGAACACAGCCTTTACCATGTGCTTCAGGCGCTCAGCGGCGGCGGGATTGCCGCAGTGAGAGATATGGAGCCTGCCGTTGGTGTAGCCGTGCTCCTTGAGTTCCAGCACGATGCGCTCCAGCGCACCATGCTCACCACGGGTCTTGCAGAGAACATCCAGCTCTCCGGCCTCACTTGCCTGTCCGATGACCCGGATGCCCAGCATCCGCGCCATAGCAGCAACAGCAGGCTTCACGCGGCCATTGCGGGCCAGATTGGCCAGCGACTCCAGCGAGAAGAGCAGATGGGTGTGCTTGTGGTAGCGGAGCATCTCTTCACAGATCTCGTCAAACTCCTTCCCCTCAGCCAGCAGATCCCGCAGATGCTCGGCCAGCAGGCGCTGCTCCGGGCCGGTGGAAAGGCTGTCCAGCACGAACACCCGCTTGCCGGGGTTCTCCTGCTGGTATTCCTCGGCGGCCAGCTGGGCGGCATTGTAGCTGCCGGACAGGGTACCCGTGATGGTGATGGCATACACCTCGTCGGCTCCCTCGTAGGCGGCCAGCCAATCGCTGACGTTGGGGCAGGAAGTCGAGGTCTTGCCCTTATAGGTGCGCAGGGTCTGGGCCATGCCCACGGCATCCATCGTGCCGTTGTCCAGATATTCGGCATCGTCGGTGATGATCTTCAGGGGAACGCATTCAAAATCCACGCCCTGCAAGGTGTACAGGCTGGCGGAGGAATCCACAACAATCTTGGTGTTCATAAGCATTTATCTCCATTCCGGCGGCAGAGGATGCCGCAGTTTTTCCTGTTGTTTGAATCACTATATCAGTTTTTCAAAAACCTGTCAACTGTTTTCTTGAATTATTTCAAAAGTTTTCAATTTCCTGTTGACCACATTTCCAAAACATGGTATACTGTCCGCATGAAATTAGAATCAAACCGCCGCGTTGCGGCCTGCGCCGCAGGGTTTGCCCTGCCCCGGTATGCAGAACTCCCCACCGTAGGGCTTTATCTGGATCAGAGTGTACAGTTTGTCAACGGGTGTTTCCGCACATTCCAGGGGGTGGAGCTCACCGCTTCCATGGTGAGCAACTACGTTAAGAAAGGGATCATCAGCCACCCCATCAAAAAGAAGTATACCCGGGATCAGCTGGCCTGCCTGATCTATATCGTGGTTTCTAAAAACGTCCTGTCCATGGAAAATATCGACAGCCTGTTCAAGATGCAGCGGGCGCATTATACCTCCGCGCAGGCGTATGATACCTTTTGCGATGAGCTGGAGAACTACCTGCCCTATGTGTTCGGCCTGACCAAAAGCTTTTCCGAGCTGGAGCCGGATGTTGATGATGCACGCAAGCTCCTGCGCAGCACCATCATCTCGGCTGTAAACAAGATCTATCTTGACTGCGTTTTCACCGACCTGCGGCAGGAGCAGGCCCTCTGGCCCGATATCCTGCCGGATCTGGCATAACAACAAAAATGGCCCTCTCCGTCATGCTTTGTAAAGCAATGATGGAGAGGGCCATTTTTTCTTAAAATGTAAGCGCGGGGCTGATCTCATTGCGGCGCTGGGCCTGCACGATGCAGTCCTTTTCCGGCACGACACCTGCCGCGCCCAGGGTGTTGAACATGGTCTGCAAGGCAAGTGCCGGGGTGTTGTTCTCCTGCGAGAGATGGCAGAGGGCAAACTTCTTGCATCCCTCCTGGATCAGCTCCAGCAGCTTTGCCGAGCACTCATCGTTGGAGAGGTGGCCCCGGTTGGACTCGATGCGGGAGCGCAGGTAGTAAGGATACCGCCCGCTGCGGAGCATGTGGAGGTCGTAGTTGCTTTCCAATGCCACCAGGTCACAGCCGCTCAGGGCCTGATGCACCGGCGGGGTCAGGACTCCCAGGTCGGTGGCAATGGTCATGGTCTTGTTGTCCGGGGTGTGGATGCGGTAGCCCACGCAGGGCACGTCGTGGCTGGTGGGGAACATCGTCACGCCGAAATCTCCCACATCCTCTTCCCCGCCAGACAGGGTGCGCAGCTCACAGCTGGCGGGCACGATGCCGTTTGCATCCAGAAAATCCAGCGTATCGTCTGCGCCGTATACCGGCAGCGGATTCTTTTTGAGGAAGGTAGCCAGCCCCTTGACGTGGTCAGAGTGCTCATGGGTGACTAAAATGCCTGCACAATCGCTGATGTTCAGGCCCAGCTCCTTGAGCGCCGCCGAGGTGGTGCGCACACCCTTTCCCATATCGATGATGATGTACTTCTCCCCCGTGCGCACCACGCTGCAGTTGCCGGAGGAACCAGAGTATAACGAGATGAATTCAGACATTTCAAACCTCAAGAAACGAACCTCTCCGTCATTGCTTCACAAAAGCTCCCTGTCAGGGAAACTTCTGCAAAACAGACTGAGAGGTTCTGAATGATCACATTGCCGATTCCAGTGCAGCGGGCATCCGCTCCACCTTGCTGATCTCAGCGCCCAGGCCGCGCAGCTTTTCCACGATGTTCTCATAGCCGCGCTCAATGTGGCCGATCTCCTCGATCTCGCTGGTGCCGTCTGCCATCAGGGCAGCAACGACCATGGCCGCACCGGCACGCAGGTCAGAAGCGCGCAGGGGGGCGGGGTTCAGCTTGTCCACACCCTCAAACACGGCCACCTGACCGTCCACCTGCACCATTGCGCCCATCTTGCGCAGCTCGTCCACATAGCGGAAGCGGTTATCCCACACGCTCTCGGTGATGGTGGAGGTACCCTTTGCCACGCTGAGCAGCACACCCATCAGGGGCTGCATATCGGTGGGGAAGCCCGGGTGAGGCATGGTGTTGATCTTCAGCGGCAGGATATCGCCTTTGCGGGAGACGCGGACGGAATCATCGAATTCCTCCACATCCACACCGGCACGGCGGAGCTTTGCCGTGATAGGCTCCAGATGCTTGGGGGTGACATTTTTGATCAGAACGTCGCCGCCGGTGGCAGCAGCGGCAACCATGTAGCTGCCCGCCTCGATCTGGTCAGGGATGATGCTGTAAGTGCAGCCGTGCATCTTTTCCACGCCGCGCACCTTGATCACATCGGTGCCGGCACCGCGCACATCCGCGCCGCACATATTCAGGAAGTTTGCCAGATCAACAACATGGGGCTCCTTGGCACAGTTCTCCAGAATGGTCTGGCCCTGTGCCATCACAGCGGAGAGCATACCGTTCATGGTAGCGCCTACGCTGACCTTATCAAAGAAGATATGGGCACCGTTCAGTTCCTTGGCACGCACGGTGATCATGCCGTAGTCCACGCTGTCCTCTGCACCCAGTGCGCTGAACACCTTGAGGTGCTGGTCGATGGGGCGGGGGCCCAGATTGCAGCCGCCGGGCATGGCCACCTGTGCCTTGCCAAAGCGGGAGAGCAGCGCACCCAGGAAGTAGTAGCTGGCACGCATCTGGCGGGACAGATCGTCCGGGACGTTGGTGCTGTTCAGGTGGGTGGTGTCGATCTCGTAGGTATTGCGGTTCAGCATCTTGATGCTGGCACCCAGGGTGCTCAGGATCTTCAGGCTGACTGCCACATCACTGATGTCCGGCAGGTTTTCGATCACACAGACATCTGCCGCCAGAATGGTGGCAGGCAGAATGCCCACAGCCGCATTTTTTGCACCGGAAATGGTAACTTCGCCATGCAGGGGCTTGCCGCCCGTAATAACAAACTTTTCCAATTTTATAATCTCCTTGTCGCAGGCCCGCCAGCGGCAGGGCCACTCAGGGTTCTTGCTTGATCTCTCCGCGCACCGCTGGGTACACACCCTCACGATACAACTATCTTATTATACACAACTTTGGGCAAAAAGCAAAGCCCCCTTTTCCCCTGCCCGATTATTTTCTGTTTTGCCCAGAATCTGCGGAGATATTCGACATTTTTGTTTCTTATTTCAAAAATTTTACAATCAGCGCCCCTTACCAGACGCAATCCTCGCTGCAAGTCTCCTTGACCCAGCCCAGCTGATAGGCCTTGACCAGCTGTTTCAGGTCGTGCACCCGCTCCCGCAGGATCTCGCCCTCGTCCGTCTCTTCCACCAGAATGCGGTGGTTCTCCGTTTCCAGAATGTTCTTCTGCGACACGATGTCGATGTTTTCGTTCACGGCCTTTTCGGCACTGACAAAGGGCTGATGGGTCCGCAGGGACATGGTGCGGCTGGAGTACACCAGCGTATACCCTGCAATGCCGGTCTTTTCATGGTAGGCGCGGCAGAACCCGCCGTCAATGACGACCAGACGGCCCCCGCCCTTGATGGGGCTCTCGCCGCTCTTCTCCCGCACCGGCACATGGCCGTTGACGATGTGGCTGGTACCGGGCAGGCCGAATTCCGCAAGGATGCGGCGGCAGGCGGCCTCTTCATTGTACCATGTATAATAGGGGTCCTTGACTTCCTCGTGGGTGGCGGGGTCGGCAATATACAGCCGCTCAAAGGTGGTCATGGCGCTGCGGCCGAACAACGGCGACAGCTTGCCGCACCACAGATACCACAAAAAGTCCTGACCGCTCCGCCGGGCAGCGCTGCCCTCGGGGGCAAAGTAACCGCGGCGTGCCCGCTCGTCACAGTAGTCCATCAAGCCGCGGCCCGAGTAGTTGTGTCCCTCGAACCGCTCCACGGCAAAGCTGCCGGTCCTGGTCATGGGCACCACACCGTGGTAGAGCAGGTTGCCGTTCTCGATGTGGTAAACGCTGCCCTTGGCATACAAAAATTCCACATGCTGCTGCAAGCGCTCGCTCTGCCGGAAGGATTCCACCAGCTTGCGGAGCACCAGCCGCTCATCATCATTCAGGGCGGCGGGGTCTGCCGGGTCCACGGTGGGGAAGCTGGTGTCCCGCAGGGGGTATGCCTGCCCGTTCAGGGTCACTGTTCCCTTTTTCCAATCGATGTGCCGCAGGAAATCCCGACCCTGCATCTTGAAATCCGGGTTGCGGTCGATGACCTTGCACTCCATCTTGAGCATCAGAATGGTCACGGCCTTGTGCATCACGGCACAGCGGTGGAGCATTCCCTCGGTGTAAGGGCCGCGCGCCGCATCGGTGTGGGGCATCCAGAGGGTCAGGTCGTCATTTCCGTAGAACTGCTCGGCCATCCGCTGCAGATGCCGCAGGTTGATGCCGTAGCAATCCTCGAGCATGGCATGGTTGTGGTAGGCCAGTGTCGTTTTGAGCACAGTGCAGACGCAGATGGGACTTCCGGCGGCGGCACCCATCCAGACCACGTCATGGTTGCCCCACTGGATATCCACATGGTGGTGGCGCATGAGCCGGTCCAGAATGATGTCAGGCCGGGGGCCGCGGTCAAACAGGTCCCCCACGATGTGCAGCTTGTCCACAGCCAGCCGCTTGATGAGCTCACACAGCCGGACGATGAACCGGTCGGCGCGGCCATTTTCGATGATGCTGCCCACGATCTGCCCATAATAAAGGTCCTTGTCGTGGTCCTCAAAGTGGGCATGGAGCAGCTCATCCAGAATATACCCGCAGCTGGACGGCAGGCAGGAGCGCACATGCTGCCGGGTATGCTTGGAGGATACCAACCGGCAGATATCAATAAGCTGAAGCAGGGTCTCTGTGTACCAGTGGTCAAGCGCTTCCTCATCCGCGCACTCGGCTTTGAGCTGGGGCAGCTTCTCGTTGGGATAATAGATGAGCGTTGCCAGCTCGGCACGGGTCTGTTCCGGCACACTCTCCCCCAGCACGATGTCCACCTTTTCCCGGATGACACCCGAAGCCGAGTTCAGGATGTGGACAAAGGCTTCGTTTTCACCGTGCAGGTCGCTCATAAAATGTTCGGTGCCCTTGGGCAGCTTGAGCAGGGCCTGGGTGCTGATGATCTCACTGGCGGCGGCTGCCTGCGAGGGGTAATCCCGTGCCAGCAGGGAGAGATATTTCAAATGATCCCGGATCTCCTCGTTTTCGGTGCGCATGACATCCTCCGTCTGATATGTAGTATTTTTGCATGATATATAATATTCTATCATAGTATACCACATTCCATGTCATAAATGGTATAATAAACAAGAGTAATTCTGTCAAATCTTTTGCAAAGGACTTGGATATTATGCCCAAAACCATTTCTGTTGCCGTGCCGGAAGCCTGCACTCTCTGCCCCCGGCAGTGCAAAGCCGACCGGGCCGCAGGGCAGACGGGCTTCTGCGGGGCGGGCCGCACCCTGAAAGCGGCCCGCGCTGCCCTGCACTTCTGGGAGGAGCCCTGCATCAGCGGCACCCGGGGCAGCGGCACGGTGTTCTTCTCCGGCTGCACCCTCAAGTGCTGCTTCTGCCAGAACTACCCCATCAGCGCCGAGGGGCTGGGCAGAGAAATTACCGTAGAGCGCCTGGCCGAGATCTTTCTGGACCTGCAGGCGCAGGGAGCCCACAACATCAACCTTGTCACGCCTGGGCAGTGGCGGCCCTGGATCATCGCCGCCCTCGACCTGGCCCGGGCGCAGGGGCTGCATCTGCCCATCGTCTGCAACACCGGCGGATACGAGACCGTGGAGAGCGTGCACGCCTGGCGCGGCTTCATCGACATCTGGCTGGCCGACCTGAAATATGTTTCCCCTGCCCTTTCGGCAGAGCTTTCCGCCGCGCCGGACTATTTTGCGCAGGCCAGGCCCGCCATTGAAGCCATGATGGCTCAGGCCGGGCACCCTGTTTTTGACAGCGAGGGCATCCTGCAGCGGGGCGTGATCCTGCGCCACCTTGCCCTGCCTGGCCATGTGGACGACAGCTTTGCCGTGCTCGATCAGATGGCGGCTTGGAACAAGGCCGACCCCGGGTGCTTCCTGCCCAGCGTGATGAGCCAGTACACCCCCTTCTATCAGGCGGCAGACCACGGCATCGGGCGGCGCATCACCACCTACGAATACCGCCGGGTGGTCAACTACGCCATGGATCTGGGCCTCAGCTCTGGTTATATGCAGCAGAAGAGCAGTGCAAAGGAAGAGTATACGCCCAGCTTTGACCTGACGGGGGTGTGAACCCCACCGTCATCCCTGCGGGGTTCTTTCGTCAAAACAACCAAAATTTCTTTTTCTTTTTCTCTCGGCCGAAACAGCATTTACTTGCTATCCGGTGCGCTGTGCGGTATAATGGATACAACAATGTGTTCTCACATGAAATGGATCCCAGAAACGACTTTTTAGGAGGAGCGTTATGGAACACTACAATCCCATCCTCGGCAGCGAGCCCAACGGCCAGAAATTTATCACCTGCGGCGAGATCATGCTCCGTCTGACCCCGCCGAACTACGAAAAGATCCGCATGGCATCCAGCTTTGAAGCCAGCTACGGCGGCAGCGAGGCCAACATTGCACTGGCCCTGGCCAACCTGGGTGTGGACAGCACCTTCTTCAGTGTAGTGCCCAACAACAGCCTGGGCAAGAGCGCGGTGCGCTGGCTGCGCTCCAACGATGTGCATTGCACCCCCATGATCCTGACCGAGCCCAACGAGACCCCTTCCAACCGGCTGGGTACTTATTATCTGGAGACCGGATACGGCATCCGCGCTTCCAAGGTCATTTATGACCGCAAGCACAGTGCCATTACCGAGTATGACTTCTCTCAGGTCGATCTGGACGCTCTGCTGGACGGCTACGACTGGCTGCACCTGAGCGGCATTACCCCGGCACTGGGCCCCAACTGCCGCGGCCTCATCATCGATATGCTCAAGGTGGCCAAAAAGAAGGGCCTGACCGTCAGCTTTGACGGCAACTTCCGCTCTACCCTGTGGAGCTGGGAGGAAGCCCGCGATTTCTGCACCGAGTGCCTGCCTTATGTTGACGTTCTGCTGGGCATTGAGCCCTACCACCTGTGGAAGGACGACAACGATCACAGCAAGGGCGACTGGAAGGACGGCGTGCCCCTGCAGCCCAGCTATGAGCAGCAGGACGAGATCTTCCAGCATTTCATTGCCCGCTATCCCAACCTCAAGTGCATTGCCCGCCATGTGCGCTATGCCCACAGCGGCAGCGAGAACAGCCTCAAGGCCTTTATGTGGTACGACGGCCACACCTTTGAGAGCAAGCTCTACACCTTTAACATTCTGGATCGCGTGGGCGGCGGCGATGCCTTTGCCAGCGGTCTGATCTACGCCATGCTGCACAACTATAAGGCTATGGATATGGTCAACTTTGCCGTGGCAAGCAGCGCCATCAAGCACACCATCCACGGCGATGCCAACATCACCGATGATGTCAGCTCCATCCGCAACCTGATGAACATGAACTACGACATCAAGCGGTAACATTCCTTTATACGCAAAGATCCCCTCCGGTACGCGCACACCGGAGGGGATCTTCTTATTATGCTTCAATCTTACAGAAACACATCCAGCATCTTTTCCAGCGGAGTGCGGGTGTCAAGCTCCAACCCGGCTTTCTGTTTCAGCATCAGAATGCGGCGGACACTCTCGTTGAGGCGGTCCTCGCTGATGGTTCCATTCTGCACAGCCTCCAGTACACCGTCAAAGGCTTCCGGCAGGTCGGGCGGCATCAGCAGAAGATCTGCCCCGGCGTTCAGCGCCGCTACAGCCGCTTCTGCTGCAGAATAGTGGTCACGAATGGCTTGCATGGACAGCGAATCGGTGCAGATGACCCCAGTAAAGCCCAGCTCCCCCCGCAGACGCTCGGTCAGCATAGTGTAGGAGAGCGACGCAGGCAGGCCGTCCTGCGTTGCATTGGGGGTGGTGATGTGGGCAGTCATTACTACGTCGGCCCCAGCTGCGATTCCAGCCGCAAAAGGCTTCAGCTCCGTCTCCCGCATCTCTGCCCAAGTCTTGGTGCTGCTGGCCGTGCCGTAGTGGCTGTCCTCTGCGGTATCTCCGTGGCCCGGGAAATGCTTGAGTGTGCAAAGTATGCCCGCATCGTGAAACCCTTGTACAGCGGAGGCCACCATCTGTGCCGCCACTGCCGGATCCGACGAAAATGCTCGGTTCCCGATCACGGTATTGGCCGGATTGGTGTTCACATCTGCCACTGGAGCAAAGTCAAGATTCAAGCCGTAGGTTTTGAGGTAGCCTCCGATGATCTGCCCCATGGCACGGGCATTGGCCGGGTCCCCTGTTGTACCTACTGCCTGGGCACTCTGGTATTGGGGCAGATCAAAGCCGGAAGCATTGGCCAACCGGGCTACGCTGCCGCCCTCCTCGTCCACGGCGGTCAACAGACCGGTCCCGGATGCTGCCTGAAAATCTGCCAGAAGCTTTTTCAACTGCTCCGGGCTTTTCACATTCTGCCGAAACACCACAATGCCGCCCACCGGATACTTTTTCAGCCCCTGCCGTTCTGCCCAGGTCAGCCTTGTGCTATCAGACTGTCCACTGGGGTCCAGTGCCTCGACCCGCACCACGAACAGCTGCCCCACCTTTTCCCGCAGAGACATGGCAGCAAGCCGTTCCTCTACCGGGTCAATCCGGGCTGCTGCCGAGGCCGTTCCCGTCAGCAGCAGAGCCGCAGACAACAGCACAGCAGCTGCCCGCCGGATGATTTTTCGCACGAGAGACACCTCCTTTTTCTCTCAGTGTAGCACACCCTGCAAAGGTGCACAAGATGCAAAGATCCCCTCCGGTACTCACACACCGGAGGGGATTTTCCATATCAGAAATGCATCAGGAAAGGATCATGCGGTCGTTGGCGAACTCGCCGCCGGACGCGATCTGGAACTTGGCCAGCAGGTCGGAGACGTGCAGGTTCTTCTTCTCTTCCCCGGAGACATCATAGATGATGTGGCCCTCGTGCATCATGATCAGGCGGTTGCCGTACTTGATGGCATCCTTCATGTTGTGGGTGATCATCATGGTGGTCAGGTGGTTCTCCTCCACGATCTTGGCCGAGAGGGTCAGCACCTTGAGCGCCGTCTTGGGGTCCAGAGCTGCGGTGTGCTCATCCAGCAGCAGGAGCTTGGGCTTGTTCATAGTAGCCATGAGCAGGGTCAGTGCCTGACGCTGACCGCCGGACAGCAGGCCCACGCGGGCGGTCAGGCGGTCCTCCAGGCCCAGGTCCAGGCTCTTGAGCAGTTCACGGTAGCGCTCCCGTTCGGCCTTGGTGATACCGATTCTCAGGCCGCGCCGCTTGCCGCGCCGGGCGGCCAGGGCAAGGTTCTCCTCGATCTGCATGGTGGCGGCGGTGCCGGTCATGGGGTCCTGGAACACGCGGCCGATGTAGGCGGCGCGCTGGTGCTCCCCCAGTTTGGTCACGTCGGTGCCGTCAATGATGATCTTGCCGCTGTCCACAGGCCACACACCGGCCACAGCGTTCAGCATGGTGGATTTGCCCGCACCGTTGCCGCCGATGACGGTGACAAAATCACCTTCGTTCAATTTCAGGTTCAGACCGTTCAGGGCCGTTTTCTCGTTGACGGTACCGGCGTTGAAGGTCTTGGAAACATTCTGGATCTCAAGCATTTTTTGCATCCTCCTTCTGTGCCTTCTTTGCCGCGGGCTTTGCGAAGTACTTGCTCTTCCAATAGGGCACGGCCAGGAACACGGCCACCACGGAGGCGCTCAGCAGCTTGAGCAGGTTTGCATCAAAGCCGAGGGTCAGCACCAGCTGGATAACGATGTAGTAGATGATGGCACCCAGCGAAACGGACACCAGCTTGAGGGCAAAGTTGTGGAAGATGCGGCTGAACAGGGCCTCGCCGATGATGACAGCGGCCAGACCGATGACGATGGCACCACGGCCCATGCTGACATCGGCAAAGCCCTGATACTGGCTCAGCAGTGCGCCGGACAGGGCCACCAGACCGTTGGAGACCGCCAAACCCAGCACCACATTGAAGCTGGTGTTGATGCCCTGGGCGCGGCTCATGGCGGGGTTGGAACCGGTGGCGCGGATGCCGCAGCCCAGCTCGGTGCCAAAGAACCAGTACAGCACACCGATGACCACGGCGCTGACCAGAATGACCATGATGATGGGGTTGTGCAGGGCAAGCTCCTTGACCCAGCGCAGGGAGATCAGCAGGTCGTACTTGTCCACGTTGATGGACTGGTTGGCCTTGCCCATAATCTTCAGGTTGATGGAGTAGAGGGCCAGCTGGGTCAGAATACCAGCCAGAATGGCCGGGATGCCCATAAAGGTGTGGAGCAGACCGGTGACAAGGCCGGTGGCCAGACCGGCCAGCAGGGCGATGAAGAGCGCTGCCCAGACGTTCATGCCGGAGAGCAGGCACATAACGCAGACCGCGCCGCCGGTGCCAAAGGAACCGTCCACGGTCAGGTCAGCCACATCCAGGATGCGGTAGGTCAGGTACACACCAATGGCCATGATGCCCCAGATGAGGCCCTGCGCACAGGCACCGGGCAAGGCACCGGGCAGGTTGGCAAGTCTTGCAAGAATATCCAAAACGTTTTCCTCCTGTAACTACACTTTTTTCTGATACGGGAAAGCGGAGAAGAGCCAAAATTCACTCTTCTCCGCTGATTTTATTGTAAAGTCTCTTCGTTACTGCAGCGTGAACCCAGCGCCCCTATCAGGGGAGCTTTCTGCAAAACAGACTGAGCGCTTGTTATTCCTCAATGGCCTCGTAACCCTCGGGAACGGTCATGCCCAGGTCATCGCAGATGGTCTTGTTGTACTTCTTGGTCACGTTGGTGTACTCAACGGGCATGGTGGAGATATCGGCCTCACCGGTCAGAACCTTGGCAGCCATCTCACCGGTGGTGTAGCCCAGATCGTAGTAGCTGATGGACAGGGTCGCCACGCCGCAGCCGGAGCAGATGCCCTCCTCACCGGCGAACACGGGCTTCTTGGCCGGGCGGCAGATGCCGTCAATGATGCCGGTGTTGGCAGCGCAGGTGTTGTCGGTGGGGACATACACTGCGTCGTTCTCGTCGGCAGCCTTCTGGCAGACAGAAGCCAGATCGTTGGAATCAGAGAAAGCGTACTGGGTGGCGGTAACGCCCTTGGCCTCCAGGTACTTCTGGACCTCGTCTACCTGATACTGGCTGTTTGCCTCGGCAGAGCAGTAGAGCAGGCCCACCTTGGTGGCCTCGGGCAGCCACTCGGTGATCATATCCGCCTGCTGATCCAGCGGAGCCAGATCAGAGGTGCCGGAGACATTGCCGCCCACGGTGCCATCGAAATCGGTCAGGCCCAGAGCAACACCGTACTCGGTGACGGAGGTGCCCAGAATGGGGATGCTGTTGGTGGCAGCCTGTGCGGCCTGCAGGGCGGGGGTAGCGTTTGCCATGATCAGGTCAACGCCTGCGGAGACAAAGCCGTTGGCGATGGTGGCGCAGGTTGCGGAATCGTTCTGGGCGTTCTGGAAGTCAAAGGTGACATTCTCGCCGAACTGTGCGGTCAGGGCATCCTCAAAGCCCTGGGTGGCAGCGTCCAGAGCGGCGTGCTCCACCAGCTGGCAGATGCCAACGGTATACTTCTGGCCGTCAGCCGCTGCGGAAGAGGCCGCAGCAGAGGAAGCGGTGGAAGAAGCAGCCGTGGAGCTGGAGGAACCGCCGCAGGCAGTCAGGGCAGCAGCTGCGCCGCAGACAGCGGCGGCAGACAGGAACGAACGACGAGAAATTTTACGCATGATATTACTCCCTCAATTCTACTTTCGCGGCAACAGGACACCGCATGAAAGTCAGTATTCAAGCGGCCAATCGCATCGCGCTGCCGCTTTACACTCGTGAAGTATATCACACTTTCCGCTCCAAAACAACCGGGGAACAGCCCGAATTATCAATCAAAGTAATTTTATCTATCACTTTTTTCGATTATTCTGTGCCGCATCTGCATCCCTTCGAGCTTTTTCAGCTCACCGTCCAGCCAGAGCAGATTTTCTTCCAGCTGGGGGCGGTACTCTTTTGCAAAGTCGTACCGGTAATACAGCGCCTGCCACAGCTTTTCCTGCATCCGCCGGGCAAACACCGGCTCAAACAGAGCCTCCAGCCGCTCCACGGTATCCTCCAACTCCATGCATACCTGCGCCCAGCGCACATCGGTGGCCTCCCGGGCGGGCACATCGTACCGGGCCAGATAATCCCCCACCCTTGCCGCAATGACCTGCCCACCGCACTGGGTGGGCTGCAAAAAGTAGGATACCTGCCCGTCCTTCGTGATCTCCTGCGCCAGCGGGTAAAGGGCGCAGACCAGCGGCTCGGCATCGTGGATGGCGCAGTGGTTCCCGGTGAGAAAGGGGCAGTTGCCGCGCTCCTCCTTCAGCGGGGCCAGCCGCAGCACCGGCAGGCGGCTGACCCGCCCGATGCTTCCCCGGCAGAACGCCCGGGCCACGGTGCGGGGCGGCAGGCGCAGGCGGGCCGCGATGCGCCACAGGTCAAAGCCCGACAGCACGATATCCTCCCGCCCCCGGCAGCAGCCGCCGCAGCCCGCGCAGGCAAACGAAAACGCCTCGTCCCGGGCAAGCAGGGGCGCGGTGCGGGTAAAATCGGTGCGGCCGCAGAGATCGACCTGTGAATCCTTGAGCATGATGGTTCTCCTGTTCTGTGAATGGTTTTGTTTCATTGTACCACAAAGCCGGGCACAGAAAAAGGGAGCGCATCCGCTCCCCTGTTCAGGACCCCCGGCTCACACGGCGGTAGACCGTTACGGCATCCTCGATGTGGTAGGGCGCGGTGCTGTGGTTTCCCCCTGCCCCGGCCGTGACCAGAATGTATTCCCTGCCCTTCACCTCGGCCAGACTGGCAAGGCAGAGCCCTGCCTCCCCGGTGTAACCGGTCTTACCGCCCAGGATCCGGCCACTGTGCAGCTCTGTGCCGTCCAGCTGGCTCAGCAGGGTGCTGTGCATCGTGAACCCCTGCGGGTGGCAGTTGGTGGCCGGAACGGTATACCGCTCCGTGGTAAACAGCTTGCGGAAGGTCTCGTTCTGCAGGGCTGCTTCTGTCAGCCGGGCCATATCCCGCACGGTGGAAACATGTTCTGGGTCATGCAGGCCGGTGGGGTTGCAGAAATGTGTGCCGGTCATCCCCAGCTCTGCTGCTTTCTGGTTCATCCGGGCCGCAAAGGCTTCCTCGCTGCCGCTCACCTCCCAGGCCAGCGCTTCGCAGCACTCGGCCCCCGAGGGCAGCATGGCCCCGTACAGCAGATCCCGCACCGTGGCCGTTTCCCCGGCCTGAAACCCCGCCAGCGAGGCATTCTGGGCCTGCAGAGCCGGAAAGATCTCCTCGAGCAGGATCACAGGCGTGTCGAGGTCCGGGTTTGCTTCTATGGCCAGCAACACCGTCATCATCTTGGTCATGGAAGCCGGATAGATCGTGCTGTCGGCATCCTTTTCGGCCAGCACCTCTCCGCTGTCGGCCCGCAGTAAAATGGCATAGGGACTGTTCAGCCCATCCAGCGTGACCCGCCGGGGCCACAGCAGCAGAAGCAGGGTCGCCAGCACCAGCAGCCAGAACAGCCGCCGGAAGGCCCTGCGCCGGTGCTTCCGGCGGTGCGGTGAAGTTTTCATTCTCGTTCTCATCCTTTTTTGCAAAATCAAAAGCGCTTTCATCCCTTAATACGGGACGAGAGCGCATTTTTCTGCAAAAAGTGGGGCCGCCCCACAAAAATTTGTGCAGCGGCCCCAAGCCAGTTCAATATTTTACCTTTTTACGTCATCTACAAGAACGTGTTCAGTGCTGTGCCTTATGGAACATGCCCTTGCGCTTACGCTCCAGCAGATAACCGGCAGCCAGCAGGACACCGCCTGCACGCACCAGAACATCTGCCATCCAGTTGGTGGTACCGGTCTGGATCAGCTTGCCGCTCTCCGGGCGGGCATCCTGTACCGGCGGATTCACGGGAGTCTCCGGGGCGGGCGTGGTCTTAGCAGCTGCCTGCTCCACGGCGGGAGTGGTGGGCCGTGCATCCTGCACTGCCGGGGTAGTCGGCGCAGTGGGAGCCGGAGGAGTCGAATCGGAATCCTCGGGCGTTTCCGGTTTCGGGTTCGTGGGGATCACAGGGTCGGTCACTTCCCGCAGAGCGCCGTAAATGGTCACGGTGTACTGTGCGGAGTCGGTGCCGTCGATGTCGCCGGTGACCTTCACATTGGAATCCGGGCCAAAGGCATCCAGCACACCCGCTGCCGCGGTGGTGTTGGGGTTGTTCTGGCTCTCATAGCCCCAGACGATGGTATAGGTCTTGCCCTCATACTCGTACTCGGTGCCATAGACCATATCATAAGCGCTGGGTGCACCCTCTGCCTGCTTTTCGTAGTTGCCCCAGATGAGCTTAGTATTGCCCTCTGCATCGGTGGTCTTGGTGAAGTTCAGGCTCTTACCGTTCACCACCATATCCCGCAGAATAACGACCTGATCGCCATTCTCAGCGGTCTGGTAGGCAGTGTCGAAATTGTATCCGGCCTGCTTCAGCTCTTCCAGCGCCTTGCCGATGATCTCCGGGTCATGGGAACCGTCCACATCCAGCATATAGTTCAGTGCGGCGGCGGGCACCCACACGGAGAGATACTGCTTCCCGGTCTCCTTGTTCAGGTCAGAGAGGTAGGTATAGGTCTTGCCATTATAGGAAAGGGCATCGAAGTTTGCGTGGGCATCATCCTTGGTCAGCAGGAAGTTGGTCAGCTTGTCGCCCTGCTCGTTCACCGGCCACAGCGTGTTGTCGGCCTTGTAGTCATAGGTCAGCGTGCCGCCGGTAACGATGAGGTTCTGGCCCTTGTCACTCTTAGTACCCACAATAGAGTTTACATCCACATGGGACCCATTCCGAATGGTAGTGGTGGAGTCGCTGCCCAGAGAATAGATACCTTTGAGGAAATTGCCCTCAGTGATAAGAGTGCCGTTATCCATGGTAAGAGTTGCACCGTTACCGAGAACAATAGCGCTTGCGCCTTTTGTAGCCTGCGAAAGGTGCAACTTGCTATTTTGATCAACCAGAATACTGCTTGGATTCTTGCTTAGGTTAACACGCAGAGCATGAGCATAACCCTTCATTTGCAGATTATATTCGCTCTCTCCGGTAACATGCAGTTTGGTCGCACCACTCTGACCGCCAACAAACATCATACCAACACTGCCTATGGAGGTAACCTTGCTCTTGCCGCTGATTTCTACTTCATCAAAACCAGCGTAGATGCCAGTGGGAGCTTCCAATTTGACCTCGCTCTTGTTGGTAACGGTCAGTTTTCCCTTTCCATTACTCTCAGGGCCGTAGATGGCAGTACCATTCTGAGCACTGACGCTTCCGGTGGAGTGATCAAAGGTGATGTCAGTGCCGCCACCGGAAGCAACGGAGATACCCATGCCATTGCCGCTGATATTCACCTGGGAATTATCGAAGGTGATGTCCCCGGCACCGCTTTCTTCTGCTCCTTTCCAGTTCATGCTCACATGATCGAAAAGTGGTGGTCAAACAGCAGGCCGATCCTTTGTCAACTGTTTTTTGCATTGGAACGCGTTTCTCCCAAAAGCATTTCCAACCTTATGATAGCACATTGTACGAAAAAATCAAGCAAAAATAGAAACTTTTGGCAATTTCTTTGCCAGTGAAAGAAAGTACCGTGCAAAAACAACAAACCCCCAAGGAATTTCTTCCTCAGGGG